>CAADIM010000004.1_pt1 | contig 20710 bp, 17 predicted proteins | sample 2381381 | NCBI WGS metagenome assembly CAADIM01 (sample SAMEA5147527, study PRJEB30075) | plant metagenome | biome: Dry deciduous forest; feature: Forest; material: Leaf | place: Madagascar | collected 2017-05 | reverse complement strand
TCCACTACTACAACCACCAGCGTATCCGGCTCAAACTAAAAGGCCTGAGCCCGGTGCAATACCGAACTCAGGCCTTGGACGCCTGACCTTTTAAACTGTCCAACTTCTGGGGGTCAGTTCAGCGAGGGTGGCTATTTTTTTACCCGTCTCTTACCTGACTGCGTCCCTCAGAACGCCGGCACCACCGCGCCCTTGTACTTCTCCTCGATGAAGGCCTTGGTCTCGGCCGACTGCAGGGCCTGGATCAGCTTCTTCACGGCCGGAGCATCCTTGTTGTCGGGACGCGTGACCAGCAGGTTCGCATAGGGCGAGTCCTTGTCTTCGATGAAGAGGGCGTCCTGGGTGGGCGACAGGCCGGCCTCCAGGGCATAGTTGGTGTTGATCAGCGCCAGGTCCACGTCCGCCAGCACGCGCGGCAGCGTGGCCGCCTCCAGTTCGCGGAAGCGGAACTTGCGCGGGTTCTCCGCCACGTCGCGCGCCGTCGCCAGGATATTGGACGGGTCCTTCAGCTTGAGCAGCCCCTGCTTCTGCAGCAGCACCAGCGAGCGGCCCGCGTTGGACGGATCGTTGGGAATCGCGATGGTGGCGCCATCCTTCAGGTCGGCCACGGCCTTGACCTTCTTCGAATAGGCGCCGAAAGGCTCGACGTGCACCGCGCCCACCGGCACCAGGTTCGTCCCGCGGTCCTTGTTGAACGTGTCCAGATAGGGCTTGTGCTGGAAGAAGTTGGCGTCCAGGTTCTTCTCGAAGACCTGCAGATTGGGCTGCACGTAGTCGGTGAAGACCTTGATGTCGAGCTCGACACCCTCCTTGGCCAGGCGCGGCTTCACGAACTCCAGCAGCTCGGCATGGGGCACGGGCGTGGCCGCGATCGAGAGCTTTTCCGCCTGCGCGCCACTGGCGGCCAGCGCCAGCACGGAAGTGGCGATCAGGGAACTGACGGTCTTGAACATGATGACTTCCTCCAGGAACGATGGAACAGAACGATGGAACGGACAGGGATCGGGAAGGCCTTATTTCCGGTTCAGGCGCTGCACCAGCCAGTCGCCCAGCAGCTGCACCCCCTGCACCATGACCACCAGCGCAGCGACGGTCACGATCATTACGTCGGTCTGGTAGCGCTGATAGCCGAAACGCACCGCCAGGTCGCCCAGGCCGCCGCCGCCGATCACGCCCGACATGGCCGAATAGCCCACGAGCGTGATCGCGGTCACCACGGTCGCGGCAATGAGCCCGGTCGTGGCCTCGGGCAGCAAGGCCCACAGCACCGTCTGGCGCGAATCCGCGCCCATGGCATGGCAGGCTTCGGTCACGCCGGGGTCCAGTTCACGCAGCACGTTCTCCACCAGCCGGGCGAAGAACGGCGCCGCGCTGGCCACCAGCGGCGGAATCGCGCCCTGGACCCCCAGCGACGTTCCCGCCAGCACGCGCGTGAGCGGAATCATCACGATCAGCAGGATCAGGAAGGGCACCGAGCGCAGGACGTTCACGATGAAGGAGAGCACGCCGTAGACGGCACGGTTGGCCAGCATCTGGCGCGGCCCCGTCAGGAACAGCACCACGCCCAGCGGCAAACCGATCAGCACCGTGAAGCCCAGCGAGAAACCCGTCATCAACAGCGTGTCGGCAGCCGCCTCGCCGATCAACGGCCAGTCCAGGGAGGCCCAGTCCATCATCGCAACACCTCATGGTCGATCCGCGCCTCGGCCAGCCTCGCCAGCAGCCGCGCCACGGTCGCCTCGTCGGCGTCCACGGCCAGCACCAGCTGTCCGTAATGCGCTTCCTTGATGCGGCTCACCGTCCCTTGCAGGATGCTCAGGTCGACGTCCAGTTCCCGCGACAGGCGCGAGAGCAGGGGACGGGCGGTGTCATCGCCCCGCAGGCTCAGGCGGAGGATCCGTCCCGGCGCCGCATCGGCCAGCGCCTGCCAGCCTTCGGCCTGCACCCCGCTTTCGGCCAACAGGCGCTGCGTCACCGCGTGCCGGGGGTGCAGGAAGACATCCAGCACCTCGCCAGACTCGACGACGCGGCCGGCATCCAGCACGGCGACGCGATCGCAGACGCTGCGGATCACGTCCATGCCATGGGTGATCAGCACGATGGTCAGGCCCAAGCGCTGGTTGATGTCGGCCAGCAGCCTCAGGATGGACTGCGTGGTTTCCGGATCCAGCGCGGACGTGGCCTCGTCGCACAGCAGCAAGGTGGGACGGTTGGCCAGCGCCCGCGCGATTCCCACCCGCTGGCGCTGGCCACCCGAGAGCTGGCGCGGATAGGCGGCAACATGCGCCGACAGCCCGACCAGCTCCAGGACCTCTTTCGCCCGCGCCACCCGCTCCGCGCGGGGCAGGCCGGCCAGCCGCAGCGGAAAGCAGACGTTGTCCAGCACGGTGCGCGAATCGAGCAGGTTGAAATGCTGGAACACCATGCCGATGCGCTGGCGCAACGTGCGCAGCGCCGGCATGTCCAGGCGCGTGATGTCCACGCCATCGATCCAGACCGAGCCGGAGGACGGCCGCTCCAGCAGGTTCAGCATGCGGATCAGCGTGCTCTTGCCCGCCCCCGAGCGGCCGATGATGCCGAAGACCTCGCCCTGGCCGATTTCCAGGTCGATGTCGCGCAGCGCCTCGAAGGCGCCCTCGGGTCCGCCGTCGCCCCCACGGGCCGGGAAGGACTTGCTCAGATTCTCGATGCGTATCACGTAAGACGGAACTCCTATGCCTGCCGCGCAGGTTACCGCAAGCACGCGGGCAAGCCTGATATCTCGTCCTTATGGACGCACGATCCGGGGTTATAAGGCGGGAGGGCCCCCGGGGTCTGCGCGCCCCTTCCATGCCGGTACAATGCCCGCAAGACCCCACGGCCCGCCCTTTCCAGCGGGCCGCGCTTTTCCGCCCGTGGGTTCCACCGGCCCAGGCCAAGGTTGGCAGGCCGGTCATCCGTCACCGTTCCGTTTTCCCGTCATACAGACTCAAAGGTTGCCCGCCGCCATGACTTCCTCCGACGCGCTCGAACCCGACCCGCTCAGCCTGCTCTCGCCCGCCATCAAGGCCGGCGTGCTGTCGGAAGCCCTGCCCTACATCCGCCGCTTCCATGGCAAGACCGTGGTGGTGAAGTACGGCGGCAACGCCATGACCGAAGAGCGCCTGCAGCGCAGCTTCGCGCACGACGTCGTGCTGCTGAAGCTGGTGGGCCTGAACCCCGTGGTCGTCCACGGCGGCGGTCCGCAGATCGATACGGCGCTATCGCGCCTGGGCAAGAAAGGCACGTTCGTGCAGGGCATGCGCATCACCGATGCCGAGACCATGGAAGTGGTGGAGTGGGTGCTGGGCGGCCAGGTGCAGCAGGACATCGTCATGATGATCAACGAGGTCGGCGGCAAGGCCGTGGGTCTCACCGGCAAGGATGGCGGCCTGATCCTCGCCGAAAAGAAGTACATGGACGACAAGGAACATCCGGGCGAGCGCCTGGACATCGGTTTCGTGGGCGACGTGGTGCGCATCGAGCCGGCCGTGGTGAAGGCGCTGCAGGATGACCAGTTCATCCCCGTCATCTCGCCCATCGGCTACGGCAGCGACGGCACCGCCTACAACATCAACGCCGACGTGGTGGCCGGCAAGATGGCGGAAGTGCTGGGCGCGGAAAAGCTCATCATGATGACCAACACCCCGGGCGTGCTCGACAAGAATGGCAACCTGCTGACGGGCCTGACCACGCAGACCATCGACGAGCTCTTCGCCGACGGCACGATCTCGGGCGGCATGCTGCCCAAGATCTCGTCCGCGCTGGACGCCGCCAAGAACGGCGTGAACTCGGTGCACGTCGTCGACGGCCGCGTGCCGCACTGCCTGCTGCTGGAAATCCTGACCGACCAGGGCGTGGGCACGATGATCCGCTCGCAGTAATGCGGGGACCTCGCCGCCTGCACGGCCCCACCCCGCGGCTCCTGCGCACGCGGGACGTGGGGCCGGGGCCCGGCGCCACGCCGGGCCCGGTGTGGTTGTTCGACCTGGACAACACCCTGCACAACAGCTCGCACGCCATCTTCACCCACATCAACATCGGCATGACCCGCGCGGTCATGGAGACGCTGGACGTGGACGAAGACCAGGCCAACGTGCTGCGCACGCGCTACTGGAAACGCTATGGCGCCACGGTCATCGGCCTGAACCGCCATCACGGCGTCAACGTCGACGACTTCCTGGCCCGCAGCCACGATTTCGACGTGCCCGAACTCGTGCGCGCCCCCAAGTCGCTGGCCTATCGCCTGTCGCGCCTGCCCGGACGCAAGGTGCTGCTCACCAATGCGCCGCGCCACTATGCGCTGTCCGTGCTGAAGCACCTGAAGCTGCTGCGCTTCTTCGACAGCATCTGGGCCATCGAGCAGATGCGCATCCACGGCACCTTCCGTCCGAAACCCTCGCCCGCGCTGATGCGCCATGTGCTGGCACGCGAGGGCATTCCCGCCTCGCGCGCGATCCTGGTCGAGGACACCCTGGAAAACCTGCGTGGCGCGCGCCAGGCAGGCCTGCACACGGTGCACGTGTTCCATCCCGGGACGCCCTTCGCACGGGGCCACCGGGGCCGCGCAGATTACGTGGACTTGCGGGTAAACTCGGTCGAGCACCTGCTGTGCAGACGCCGCCCCCTGCGGCGCCGCTAGGCAGGCTACGCCGCGCACCATGCGGGGCGTGTACGACATCGGAACCGCAACAGGCCATGGCCAGCAAACCCGGCGAACGTAGAAACCGCATCCTGCAAACGCTGGCCGAGATGCTCGAGCAACCGCGCGCCGCGCGGATCACCACCGCGGCGCTTGCCGCGCGCATGCAGGTCTCGGAAGCCGCCCTCTATCGCCACTTCGCCAGCAAGGCGCAGATGTTCGAAGGGCTCATCGAATTCATCGAAACCAGCGTCTTCACGCTGGTCAACCAGATCACCGTCTCCGAACCGCGCGGCCTGGCCCAGGCGCGCGGCATCGCCAGCATGCTGCTCGCCTTCGCCGAACGCAATCGCGGCATGACCCGCGTGCTGACCGGCGACGCGCTGGTCACCGAGGACGACCGGCTGCAGGAACGCATCAACCAGTTCAACGATCGCGTGGAAGCCTCTTTCCGCCAGTCGCTGCGCACGGCGGTGACCGAAGGCGCCCTGCCCGCCGACGCCGACCTCAACGCCCATGCCAGCCTCCTTACCCACTTCGTGCTGGGCCGCTGGCTGCGCTACGCCCAGAGCGGCTGGCGCATTGCGCCCACGGCCCATCTCGACGCCCAATTGCGGCTGCTGCTGGCCTAAATAATCGAAAAAGGCCCGCCGCGCGCGCGGGTATCTTGCGTGCGCTTGCGATGCATCAAGGAAATACCCATATGGTAGATAGGGAGATACGCAAGAAATTGTGATAATTGGGGGCATCATTGCTGGCGCCCGACTTGCTGAAGGCGCCAGCGCGCCTTACCCCGAGCACCTGTCCCGACGGCCGTCCGGCCCGACCACAGGGGCTCTCACAGGAGCACCAGGCATGAACGCCTCCAGCAGTCCCTCGCCCGCCGCACCGGCCCCCGCGGCCCGCACCCGCATTCCGCCTGGCCTCGTCGCCGGGGTCGTCGCGCTCATCGTCGTGCTGTTGCTGCCGCTGCCGGCAGACCTGCCGACGGCGGGCCATTACATGCTGGCCATCCTGGCCTTCGCCGTCGTCATCTGGATCACCGAAGCGGTCTCCTACGAGGCCAGCGCCATCATGATCACGGCGCTCATGGCCTTCCTGGTGGGCACCGCCCCCATGATCGACAACCCCAGCGTCGACTACGGCACCTCGCGCGCCATCAGCATGGCGCTGGCCGGCTTCTCCAACAGCGCGCTGGCGCTGGTGGCGGGCGCCCTCTTCATCGCCGCGGCCATGACCCACACGGGCCTGGACAAGCGCATCGCGCTGGTCACGCTCAACCGCGTCGGCACCAGCACCCAGCGCGTGCTGATCGGCGCGGTCGCCGTCACCATCGTGCTGAGCCTGGTCGTGCCCAGCGCCACCGCGCGCAGCGCCTGCGTCGTGCCCATCATGATGGGTGTCGTCGCCGCCTTCGGCGTCAACAAGCGCTCGAACATCGCCGCCGGCCTCATGATTGTCGTGGCCCAGGGCACCAGCATCTGGAACGTCGGCATCCAGACGGCCGCCGCGCAGAACCTGCTCACCGTCGGCTTCATGGAAAAGATGCTGGGCGCGCGCGTCACCTGGTCCGACTGGCTGGTGGCCGGCGCCCCGTGGGCCGTCATCATGTCCATCGTCATGCTGGTGGTCGTGCTGAAGATGCTGCCGCCCGAAAGCGACAACCTGGCCGGCGGCAAGGAAGCCGTGCAGAAGTCGCTGGCCGACCTGGGCCCCATGCCCGGCCCGCAAAAGCGCCTGATGGCCGTGGCCATCGGCCTGCTGGCGCTCTGGTCCACCGAGGGCAAGCTGCACAGCTTCGACACCACCTCCACCACCTATGCCGGCCTGGTCGTGCTGATGCTGCCGCGCGTGGGCGTCATGACCTGGAAGGACGTGCAGGCCCGCATCCCGTGGGGCACCATCATCGTCTTCGGCGTCGGCATCAGCCTGGGCACCGCGCTGCTCACCACCAAGGCCGGCCAATGGCTGGGCGCGCAGGTCGTGCTGCACACCGGCCTGGACGCCGTCGGCCCGCTGGGCGTGCTGGCCATCCTCAGCGCCTTCCTCATCCTCATCCACCTGGGCTTTGCCAGCGCCACCGCGCTGACCTCGGCCATGCTGCCCATCCTGATCGCCGTGCTGCAGACCCTGCCCGGCGACTTCAACCGCCTGGGCCTGACCATGATGCTGGGCTTTGCCGTCAGCTTCGGCTTCATGCTGCCCATCAACGCGCCGCAGAACATGGTGTGCATGGGCACCGAAACCTTCACCGCGAAACAGTTCGCGAAGGTCGGGGTCATCCTGACCATCGTCGGCTACCTGCTCCTGCTGCTGTTCGGCGCGACCTACTGGAAGTGGCTGGGATGGATGTGAGCAGCAACGCCGTGACGGTGACCCTGGAGGAGGCGCGCAGCTTCGGCGCAGCGCTCGTGCGCGCCCAGGGCGCCCCCGAGGACATCGCCCAGGACGTGGCCGAACACCTGGTCGAGGCAGACCGGGTGGGCTACACCAGCCACGGCCTGTCCATCCTGGGCAGCTATCGCAAGGCGCTGGACGCGGGCCTGCTCGATCCGCAAGGGCGCGCCGAGCGGGTGAACGACCGCGGCACGCTGCTGGCCTTCGAGGGCCATCACGGCTACGGCCAGCACGTGGGCCGCGACGTCTTCAAGCAAGGCATCGCGCGCACCCGCGAGCGCGGCCAATGCATCCTGACGCTGCGCAACAGCCACCACCTGGGCCGCATGGGCCACTACGGCGAGATGTGCGCGCACGCCGGCTTCGTGCTGCTGGCCTTCACCAACGTCATCGACCGCAATCCCACCGTCGCCCCCTTCGGCGGCGCGCAGGCGCGCATGACCACCAACCCGCTGTGCTTCGCCGGCCCCCTGCCCGATGGCCGGCCGCCGCTCATCGTGGACATGGCCACCAGCACCATCGCCGTCAACAAGGCGCGCGTGCTGGCGGCGCAAGGGTCGGAGGCGCCCGCGGGCGCGCTCATCGATGCAGAAGGCCGGGCCACCACCAACCCCGGCGCGCTCTTCACCGACCCGCCCGGCGCGCTGCTGCCTTTCGGCGGCCACAAGGGCTATGCCCTGGGCCTGGTCGCCGAACTGCTGGCGGGCGTGCTGTCCGGCGGCGGCACCATCCAGCCCGAACGCCCGCGCCGCGGCGCCGCCACCAACAACCTCTTCGCGCTGATCCTGGACCCGCAAGTCGACTTCCAGTCCGACTGGCGCACGCACGAAGTGGGCGCCTTCATCGACTACCTGCTGGACACGCCGCCGCAACCCGGCGTGGACCGCGTGCAATACCCCGGCGAATACGAGGCCGGCAACCGCGCGAAGCACGCCACGCACCTGGCCTTCGACGCCGCCATCTGGCAGGGCCTGAGCACGCTGGCCCATGACCTGTCGGTGCCGCTGCCCGCGCACCGGACGGACCCGGCGTGAGGGGCTGGCTGGGCCCCTTGCTTGACCACAAGGTGCTGCCCCGCCTGGGCGGCATCCTGCTCGCGTGGGGGCTGCTTGCCGCCGCCCCCGCGCAGGCCCAGCACACCATCCTGCACACCGAGCAATCGCCGTTCTCGCCCATCATCGTCTATGAGCTGGCGGGCGAACGCTGCATGGCTTTCGGCACCTTCCTGGGCGCGGGCCGCCAGACCTGCCAGGACGTGAAGGCGCCGCGCCGCATGGTCTTCGACTACACCCGGATGATGATGTCGGCGCTGCTCACGCAGCCCCAGCCCGAGCGCATTCTCGTCATCGGCCTGGGTGGCGGCACGCTGCCGCGCGCCTATGCCGAGCTGCTGCCCAAGGCGCGCATCGACGTCGTGGAGATCGACCCGGCCGTCGTCAAGATCGCCCGCACGTTCTTCCACTTCCAACCCTCCGACCGCGTGCGCGTGCACGAGGCGGATGGCCGCCAGTTCGTGCAGGACGCCGTGCGGGCAGGCACGCGCTATGACCTGGTGCTGCTGGACGCGTTCGACGTCGACTACATCCCTTCGCACCTGACCACGCGCGAGTTCCTGGCGGAGGTGAAAACGCTGCTGGCTCCTGGCGGCGTGCTGGCCGCCAACACCTTCACCGGCAGCACGCTGTTCGAGCGCGAGTCCGCCACCTATGCCGAGGTCTTCGGCCCCACCTACAACCTGCGCAGCGGCAACCGCGTCATCCTGGCCGCCAACGGCCCCTTGCCCGACGCCGCCGCGCTGCAACGCAACCTGCAAACCTGGAAGAACCGCCTGACGCCGTACGGCGTGGACCTGGAGCGCGAGCTGGGCCGCTATGGCCCGCCGCCCGACTGGCCGCGCGATACGGCCGTGCTGCGCGATGGCGTGGACACCAAAACGCCGTCCCTGCAGTAAGCAAGCCCCATTTCCGACCCCGGGCCTGACCTGCACTGTCGCTCAGGCCTCTCTCATGAAGGAGACCCATGCGCCCGAAGCCGCCCAAGACACCGGACGACTACGTTGAACTGCAACAGGGATGGGTCCGTCACTATGTGGAGTATCTGCGCGAACACGTCCAGGCGGCCGCCGCCGTCACCGAGACCCTCATGTGGGGGCACCTGGTCTACCTGTCCGACGGGCCGGTGCTGCTGATCCGCGCCGAGGGCAAGCGCGTGCTCTTCGCGTTCTGGCGCGGCAAGCGCCTGCAGGAAGTCGCGCCCACGCTGAGACCCGTGGGGAACTACGAGATGGCGACGATCGAGATCCATGAGGGGCAACTGCCCTCGCCCGCGGTCATCGAGTCGCTGGTGTCGCGCGCCGTGCTGCTGAACAAGCAGCTGGGGAATCCGCAGGACGTGAGCTGAGTTGTCGGCGGCCACGAGCCATCAGCCTCGCCTTGTTGATAAAGGAGAGATCGCTTAAGTCGCCTGAGCAATACCAGTCTTTTCCTTCGGCATCTTCCTGCCTAGCTGAGAAATCGCCTCGGCGAAATCACGTCCGACTCCGCACCGTGATAGCTGAAGCAACTCATTCAACCCCGTGCTACTAGATAAAGAAATCTCTTCATATCGGCAAACCGGCAACCTCCTATTTTCTTTAAATCTACGGTCTGGCCCACCTGATTTGTTTACGTATCTCCATGTCTCCCCGACCACCTCGGCATCCTTTGGCACACTTTCTTCTTCAACAAATTGAGTTGGGTTTACTGAAACGCGTAGAGCTGAATAGCTGACCGCCCCCACTCCACTGGAGTCAAAGACTAGCACTCTGTCAGGGAAGAAATGTAGTGTCTGGCGACCTACACCTACAGCAATTGTCTCCACATTAGACTGCACGTATGGGGGATAACTCTTGAAAATAGCGGTAGACTTTCTGCGTACGATATCACTCGCACCAGCATGATATTTCCGATCGTGAACTTTGCCCGAAGCTTCGATGTGCCACACACCTGCGCATGTAGCAAGACGCTCTGCTGCCTCATGGAGCTTCGCGTAGACAGCCTCTAAATCTGCATCAAAGTCGTAGAACAGGACGACAGATTTTTTCAAAACATCGCGTGTGCGGGCAACGTAAAGCGAAATCGCGCTACCAATTACAAACAAGAGCATTTGCCACACGGGCCATTTTGACGCCAACCCTAATCCCAACACTGCAATTAAGATAACTGCCAGGACTGGAGTGACACGCGAGAGTGAACGTGCTCGATTCAACTCATCCAAAAGCTCCTGGGAAGAAGAATCCACAATCTTCGATATTTCAGCTGACTCAATCTCCTCCAACGGCGCATGCGTTCCTGGCGGAAGTCGCTGAGTTGGCATAGGCGGTAGGAGTGTGGCCGGAACAGAGGGCTTAGGTGTGGTGCCGTGTAAGGGGCGTGTGGCGCCGTAGTACAGGCCGCTGCGACCCATATAAACGTAATTTCCTCTAGGTCCAACACCGACTCTTAGCCCCTTGATCCCAGCAGACACGCCTATGCCTGACTTAGACAAATTAAAGCGCAGAGGCCCCACATTGATGCTGCGCCGAACATAGAACCCCATCGCCTCTCCTTAGCAGTATTTTGTCGTTAGCTAAACCTGGCACTACAAATCACTGGCAACACCGAAGCAAATTTATATCCGCCATTTCAGAGCAAAGCATCTTGCCACATATTGCGGCAAACTGAGCCCCTTTCGCGAAACGCGGGCGGTGAGTATCAACAATCGCGAACTAGCGGCGAAGCCTCCGCCCCCCCAAAAAAACGCCGGCACGTGTAGCACGTGCCGGCGCGGATATCGCGACTATGAGCTTTATCGGTCTACTGCTTTGGCAATGCGTAGGCAATCACATAATCCCCACGGTCAGGCGAATTGCGCGCCCCACCGGCCGAGATCACGATGTACTGCCGGCCATCTTCCGTCGACTTGTAGCTGATCGGCGTGGCCTGGCTGCCCACCGGCAGGCGGCCCTTCCACACTTCCTTGCCCGTGCCGCTGTCGTACGCGCGCAGGTAGTAATCCTGCGTGGCGGCGATGAACACCAGGCCGCCTTGCGTGGCCATCGTGCCCCCGATGGTCGGCATGCCGATCGGGATCGGCAGGCCCATCTTCACGCCGAACGGCCCCGTGTCCTTCACCGTGCCCACCGGCACCTGCCACAGCATCTGCTGCGTCTTCAGGTCGATGGCGCTCAGCGTGCCGAAAGGCGGCTTCTGGCACGGGATCTCCAGCTGCGACATGAAGCGCACCTTGGCGTTGATCGCATAGGGCGTGCCCGACAGCGCGACCGGGCCGCTGATGGCGGCGGCTTCGTTGCCGTCGCTCTTCCTGGCCTGCACGCTGGCCGACACTTCCACCAGTTGTACTTCCAGGCCCACGCGCATGTCGTTCACGAACAGCAGGCCATTGACCGGATCGATCGACAGCCCGCCCCAGTTCATGCCGCCCAGCGAGCCCGGCAGGTTCAGCGACGCATCCGTGCCCGGCGGCGTGAAGAGGCCCGTGTAGCGCTTCGACTTGAAGTGGATGCGGCACAGCAGCTGGTCGAAGGGCGTCGCGCCCCACATGTCCGACTCTGTCAGGTCGGCCGCGCCGATGGACGGCATGCCCACCGAAAAGGGCTGCGTCGGCGAATAGGTCTCGCCCTGGATGTTGCCCGCGGGCACCGGACGCTCCTCCACCTGGGTCAGCGGCTTGCCGGTCAGGCGGTCCAGCACGAAGATCTGGCCAGCCTTGGTGCCGAAGATCAGCGCCGGCGTCGTGCCGCCCTGGCCATTCGGGAAGTCCGCGAAGGTCGGCTGCATGGGCACGTCGAAGTCCCACAGGTCGTCGTGCACCGTCTGGTAGACCCACTTCTCCTTGCCGGTCGTCGCGTCCACCGCCAGCATCGACGCGCCGTACTTGCGGTCCAGCGCCGTGTGCTTCACGCCCCACAGATCCACCGCCGCGCTGCCCACCGGCATGAACACCGTGTTGGACGTCGAGTCATAGGACATCGGCGCCCACACATTCGGCGTCGAGCGCGTATAGGTCTGGCCGTCGGCAGGCGCGGCCTGGTCCTCCGGCTTGCCCGGATCGAAGGCCCAGCGCTGCGCGCCGGTGATCACGTCGAAGCCGCGCACCACGCCGCCAGGCATGTCGGTGCTGACGTTGTCGGCCACGCGCCCGCCGATCACGATCGTCGTGCCCGCCAGCGTCGGCGCCGAGGTCGGGTAGTACTCGCCCTTGTCCGCGCCCTTGCCCATGCCGGCGCGCAGGTCCACGCGGCCATTCACGCCGAAGTCGGGGCAGAACGCGCCCGTGTCGGCATCCAGCGCAATCAGCTCGGGGGCCACGCTGTTCATCAGGATGCGGCGCTGGCAGCTGGCGCCAGCAGGCACGCTCACCGGCAGCACCAGCGACGCGCCTTCCGTGTTGGGCTGCGCCAGCGGCTCGGCCACGTCGAAATAGGCCAGGCCACGGCAGCGCATCCACTTCTTCTGCTTGGCATTGATCTCCGTCTTCCAGAGCTCCTTGCCCGTGGTCGCGTCCAGCGCGATCACGTTGTTGTGCGGCGTGCACAGGAACACACGATTGCCGATCTGCAGGGGGGTCTGCTGGTCTTCCGCCCCGCCACCGCCAGGGCTGACGGGCGTGTCGCCGGTGCGATAGGTCCAGGCGACTTCCAGGTCCTTCACGTTGTCGCGGGTGATCTGGTCCAGCGCGGCGAAACGCGTGCCGCCTTCAGTGTTGCCGTAGTGGGACCAGTTCTTTTGTTCCTTGGCGGGGTCGACGGGCTTCAGGGCCAGTTGCTCGCCCTTCGACACGGGCGCATGCGGCATGAACATGCCGGCGACAGTGGCAATGCAGGCGACGGCCAGGACGGCGGCGACAACCTTGGATGCACTGCGCTTCGTGGGGGTGCTGTCCTGCTGCTTGTCAGTGCGCAGTAACGGATAGGACAGCGACACCAGGATGCCCAGGCCCGCCAGCACCATCAGGCGCGACACCAGCGGCCAGAAGTCCAGGCCGGCGTCGGCCACGGCCCAGATCAGCGTGCCTGCGAAGGTGAGTGCATAGAGCCAGGCGCCGCTGGTTTTGCGGCGGGCGATCTGGATGCCCGAGAGCAGCAGGAGGATGCCTGCGATGAGGAAGTAGGGGCTGCCGCTTAGGGTGACCAGCTGGAAGCCGTAGTAGGTGAAGAAGGCGCCGGTTGCCAGGAGGCAGAGCGTTAGACTCAATAGCCATGTGGCTTGAAGTGCTGTCAAACGGATAATGCTAGACATATGGAATACGGTTCTCGAATACACGCTTAGCGGCAGAGTCCTCGCCAGATAAGACAGGAAAAAGAGCAGCGGAGAGACTCAAAGGCCCATCATCACGTGAGAGGCATGCCAAGCCGCGCGGACAATCAGGAAACTTACATAAGCAGAAGGATTTTGAACGGCAGCAACTATACATTGAGTCAGCCTGCTACAACCTGAACGCCCCTGAATATTCAGAGGGTCAAGTTGTCCTCCTTAACGAATTGACAATCGGATCGGGAGGCAATTCGCTTTCATCACAGTTAGATGCGCCTTTAAGTCCGCAGTTCCCCCGAGGGTTCACAGAGCCTCTCGGACCCTACACATGCGATACAATTCATAACAACCGGCCAATCTCTTGATGAACCATGACAACATCAGCATCTCATCACTTCAACTCATACCGCGCTGAATTCGGATTACGCTCACCAGATCTGAGCCGCTCGAAATATGCGGATGAAACCGATGACTTAACATCAGCGGATGACGTGTATTCATTGCTAGATGCTCCCATGAGTCCTATTTCAATTGGCACCCCTTCAATACAGCAATATACCTCCGGCGATCAAATGTACTTGTGGCTGATTGCTCAATCCGATGTTTATTTAGCTATTGAGCGGGGCAACTCTGGTCTAAAAACGGAGAGAAAGCGACTTGCGCACACAAACCTTTCGGGTGGTAATGCTGCACACGCAGGGGGAGAACTCTGGTTTAAAGACGACTCATCTATTTGGATCACTGGAGGATCGAGCCGTTATGCCCCCAAAACACCAGGAGAGCTTTCTCGCATCAAAGAAGCTTTCGAAGCAGCCGGATACTCCGTTCAGTCATGCGGATGGGATGAAGATTTGGATGCCCCTGCACGTTTCTTCAGAAACATAAATTGACCTCCAAAAAATGTCAAAAAATTTTTCCTACATATTTGGCCCGGACAGTTCAGGAAACACGGAGAAAGAAAGGGCCAGAACGTCGAAATTTGAATTTGTTCGCAGCCAGGACCATTTGGCTCTTGCAAAAGACACTTCAAGAGGTCGACGACTTACAGCATATGAAGCATATGTTTCCTATGGTCTATCGAAGTTGGAAGAAGTCGCGGATAGAGGTTCAGCCGTATTAGTTTCCTCACTAGAGGAGCCTGCCCAGACGATAAGAACAAGACGCCAGGCCTTAGGAATTAAATCTATCGACATTTCCAAAGCAACGGGTCTTTCAGAAAGTGATGTACTAGATTGCGAAAATATCAACACTCGCACTTCCATCAGAAAAATTGAAAAAGTTGCTATGGCTTTGGGTCTTGACGAGCGGCAGCTGGCCGTAAGTCGAGGAGCTGGCGGGGACCCAAAGCTTGCATTTCGTCTAAAAGAACTGGGAGGGAGTGCAAATATTTCTCCCGCAGTCGTACTTACCCTTACTGAGGCCGCCTGGGTAATTGAGACGCAGATCCGACTCCTCCACGAAATATCCAGAGCTCCCACTATTTATAAAAATTTCGTTCCAAGCAACAATTATGGCGATGCCAACTACCCCGCATGGAAACAAGGGTATTTTTTGGCCGATCAAGCACGTTCTATCCTTGGAATTCAAGCGGACGAACCAATTCCATCGCTACGGAAAGTGTGCAATCAACTTGGAATCCCGCTAGTACAAGCCAAATTACCTCGAAGCATCGCTGGCGCGACTATATCCAATGGGCAAACTCGTGGCATCGTGGTAAACACGGAAGGTTTCAATGCCAACGTATTCGTGCGCCGAGCAACTATCGCCCACGAGCTGGGGCATGTGCTTTGGGATCCAGAACAAAAACTGGAAAGCATTCGAGTTGATGAATACACTGAGTTGGAACAACACTCATCACAAAATTCAGACTTTGTCGAAGCACGCGCCAACGCCTTTGCCATTGCCTTTTTAGCCCCCCCTGCCGCAGTGGCTAAAGAATACATGCATCAAGCAGACTCAATAAATAACCTCGAAAAACTCATGAATATTTTCGGAATTAGTTATTCCGCCACCAAGCATCACATAACCAATGTTGTTGACGCTGCCCATATTGCAGATAGGCTAGTGGATACGGAGCCGCCGGCTGATTGGAAAGGCAGAGAATCATTCACTGATGATTTTTTCCCGTTTAAAGAAACCCCAGCTGCTCGTCGAGGTGAGTTCGCAGGTATTGTCATCGAGGCCCAAACCAAAGGAATCATTTCTGAAGACACTGCCGCCCAGTATTTATGCGTTGACATAAATGAATACAAGCTTCATTCAGAGAGTATCTTTTCCCTATTCCAGGCAACAGATTGAATTCAAATCGACTAAAAACCCACGGCCGGCCGCGAAGGTGATTTGATACCCAATAAAAAAACGCCCCGGCTCCAGACTCTCGTCTAGAACCGGGGCGCTCCCCCGCCGTATGACTCGGGCTCGAAGGGCCACCATCACCCTCCTAACCCCATCACCAGCTTTCTACATCACTCAGGCTTGATATTCGCCTTCTGAATCACCTCACGCCACTTGCCCACTTCCTTGGCGATCTCCTTACCCGTATCCGCAGCCGACGCATATTCAGCAATCGCGCCCTGCTTCAACAGCGCATCCTTCACGGCCGGGCGGGCCAGGATGTCCTTCAGCGCGGCATTGACCTTCTCCACCACGTCAGCAGGCGTACCCGCCGGTGCCAGGATCCCGAACATCGAATTCACTTCGAAGTTAGGCAAACCAGCCTCGGCAGCGGTCGGCACATCCGGCAGCGTCGACACACGTTGCGCCGTCGTCACCGCCAACGCACGCAGCTTGCCGCCTTGAATATGCGGCTGTGCCGCCGGCACGGTTTCGATCATGGTCAGCACCTGGCCGCCGATCAAATCGGTCATGGCGGGGCCACTCCCACGATACGGAACCTGCAGCAGGTCCACGCCCGCCGTCACCTTGAACAGTTCACCCGACAGATGCTGCGGCGAGCCATTGCCCGAGTTCGCATAGGTCAGTTCGCCCGGCTTTGACTTCGCCAGATCAATCAGTTCCTTCAGGTTGTTGGCCTTGACGCTGGGATTCACCACGAAGACCAGTGGCACGCGGCCCAGCAGCGACACGGGGGTGAAGCTCTTTTCCAGGTCGTAGGACACCTGCTTGGCGTACAGCACCGAATTGATGGAGTGGCTGGTCAGCGCGCCCATCAGCAGGGTGTAGCCGTCCGGGGCGGACGAGGCGACGGCGGCGGCGCCGATGTTGCCGGCGGCACCCGCGCGGTTTTCCACGACGACCGTCTGGCCCAGCGATTCACCCAGCGCCTGGCCGACGACGCGGCCGATCACGTCGGTGGCGCCACCGGGCGGGTAGGGAACGATCAGGCGGATGGGCTTGTCGGGATACGCCGCTTGAACGACGGGTGCGGCAGCGGCGAACGCGGCGCCAGCGACCATGACCGCGCCAAGCATGCGCGCACGACAGGAATTCAGGGAAAACCTCATGGGTACAGCCTCCTGGTTATCTAACGCCACATGTCGCGGCGTCTTATTTACAGGCCGGTTTGCCCGGCACTTGCGGCCATCATAGGAATGGGTGATATGATTGTCAACGACATTATCGATAATCGAAACGGCCCTTTTCCCCTCTATTCCATCCTTTGTGCCCAGGATCTTTCCTGGGCGAGATGACGCATCGCCATGAGCCAAGACAATTCCAATCGCGACGACGACCAATCGAAATCCGGCCTGCGCAAGGGCCTGACGAACTACGGCGACGCCGGCTTCTCGCTGTTCCTGCGCAAGGCCTTCATCAAGGGCGCGGGTTACACCGACGACGCGCTGGCGCGTCCGGTGGTGGGCATCATCGACACGGGCAGCGCCTATAACCCCTGTCATGGCAACGCGCCCCAGCTGGTGGAAGCGGTGAAGCGCGGCGTGCTGATGAGCGGCGGGCTGCCCATGCCCTTCCCCACGATCTCGGTGCACGAGAGCTTCTCGCAGCCGACCAGCATGTACCTGCGCAACCTGATGTCGATGGACACGGAAGAGATGATCCGTGCCCAGCCGATGGATGCCGTGGTGTTGATCGGCGGTTGCGACAAGACGGTGCCGGCGCAGTTGATGGGCGCGGCGTCGGCCGGCGTGCCCGCCATCCAGTTGGTGACGGGCTCGATGCTGACGGGCGGCCATCGCGGCGAGCGCGTGGGGGCCTGTACGGATTGCCGCCGCTTCTGGGGCAAGTACCGCGCCGATGAAATCGATGGCGAGGAAATCGCCGACGTGAACAACCAGCTGGTGGCCAGCGTGGGCACCTGCTCGGTGATGGGCACGGCCAGCACGATGGCCTGCATGACCGAGGCGCTGGGCATGATGCTGCCGGGCAGCGCCGCGCCTCCCGCCGTGACCGCCGACCGCATGCGCTATGCCGAGCAGACCGGCGTGACCGCCGTGACGATGGCGCGCAATCGCCTGACGCCCGACAAGATCATGACGCCCGCGGCGTTCGAGAACGCACTGCGCGTGCTGCTGGCCATCGGTGGCTCGACCAACGGCGTAGTGCACATGACCGCCGTGGCCGGTCGCCTGGGTTTCGACATCGACATGAAGCAGCTCGACAAGATGAGCCGCGAGACGCCGGTGCTGGTGGACCTGAAGCCCTCGGGCCAGCACTATATGGAAGACCTGCACAAGGCGGGCGGCGTGCCCGCGCTGCTGCGCGAGCTGCGTCCGCTGCTGCGTTTGGAAGCGCTGACCGTGACAGGCCGCACGCTGGGCGAAGAGCTGGACGACGCCCGTCCGCCCTTCACGCAGCACGTGATCCGCACCGTGGCCGACCCGATCTATCCGCAAGGCGGCATCGCCGTGCTGGAAGGCAACCTGGCCCCCGGTGGCGCGATCATCAAGCAGTCGGCGGCCGCCCCCGCGCTGATGGAGCATGAAGGCCGCGCCGTGGTGTTCGAGAACGCCGAGGACATGGCGAATCGCATCGACGATCCGGACCTGGACGTGAACGCCGACGACGTGCTGGTGCTGAAGAACATCGGCCCGACGGGCGCGCCGGGCATGCCGGAAGCCGGCTACCTGCCGATCCCGAAGAAGCTGGCCCGCCAGGGCGTGAAGGACATGGTGCGCATTTCCGACGGCCGCATGAGCGGCACGGCGGCTGGCACCATCGTGCTGCACGTGACGCCCGAAGCCGCCGTGGGCGGCACGCTGGCCTATGTGCAGAACGGCGACCGCATCCGCCTGAGCGTGGCCAAGCGCGAGATCAGCCTGCTGGTGGACGAGGCCGAACTGGCCCGCCGCCGCGCCGAGAAGCCGGTGGTGCGTCCGGAGGCCGGGCGCGGTTATCGCAAGCTGTTCCTGCAGACCGTGACGCAGGCCGACAAGGGCGTGGACTTCGACTTTTTGCGGTCGGAGGAGAATAACGGGAAAATCCCGGAATCGCGCTGACCCCTCTCCTTTTCCATGCCCGACCTCGCCAGCCCCGACATCGCCGTGCCGCTCCCTCCCGGGGCGCACGCGCCTGCGCCCGTCCATGACGTCGCCAGCGCGGTGGCGGCCCTGGAAGAGGACATCGTGCTCAACCGCCTGCATCCGCGCGAGCGGCTGACGGAAGACGAGCTGATGCAGCGTTTCGGCCTGAAGCGTCACGCGGTGCGCGACGTGCTGGCCGAGCTGACGCGGCTGGGCCTGGCCGAGCGGCGCAAGAACGTGGGGGCCGAAGTGCGGTCCTTCACGGTACGCGAGGTGATGGAGCTGTACGCCGTGCGCGAGCTGCTGGAAACCGAGGCCGCGCGCCAGGTGCCCTGCCCGCCCGCGCCGGAAGACCTGCAGCGCCTGATCGACGTGCAACGCCAGCACGACGCGGCCGTGGCCGCGGAAGACCCACGCGCGGTGTTCCGCACCAACCTGGCGTTCCACCAGACGCTGTTCGGCCTGTGCGAGAACCTGGTGCTGCAGAAGGCCATCCAGGAATATGCGCGCCAGACCCACTCCATCCGCTTCAGCACGCTGGTGTCGGCCGACTATCGCAGCCGGGCCCGGCACGAGCACTGGCAGATGATCGAGGCCCTGCGCCAGGGCCAGCGCGAGGTGCTGGTGGCGCTGTGCCGCGAACACATCACGCCGTCGCGCGACGGCTATCTGGCGGCGAACCGCCATCTTCAAGAGGGTTAGCGCGCGCGTTCGGACAAGGACGGACCGCTGGCCCTGTGCAGTCTCGCTGTCTTGCGACGGCGTTCATAACATCGATAAACAGGAGCAAGCCCTCATGTCCGCAGCATCCCCCGCCTATCTGTCCGCGCCGTCCCAGACCCCCTCCGTGGTGGTGGGTGGCGGCACGATGGGTGCCGACGTCGCCGTGGTATTGGCCCGCGCGCAATCGCCCGTGACCGTGATCGAGACCAATGCGTCACGCCACCCCGCCATCGTGGAGAAGGTGCGCGCGGCGCTGGCCGACCGGGGCGAAGCGGAATTGGTGAAGCACCTGAGCGTGGCGGTGTCGCTGGATGACGTGGACTGGACCCGCGTGCGCCTGGTGATCGAATGCATTCCGGAATCGCTGCCGGCCAAGCAGGGCCTGTTCGCCGACCTGGTGAAACGCAGCACGCCCGACACGGTACTGGCCAGCAACAGCTCGAGCTTCCCGATCAGCCAGATCGGCGAAGGCCTGGCAACCCAGGGCCGCATGGTGGGCCTGCACTTCTTCATGCCCGCGCACCTGGTGCCGCTGGTGGAAGTGGTGCGCGGCGAACACACCGACCCGGCCGCCGCCGACGCGTTGAAGACCTTCATGCGCCGCTGCGGCAGCGTGCCGGTGCTGGTCAAGCGCGACATCCCGGGCTTCCTGGCCAACCGCCTGCAGCATGCCCTGGCGCGCGAGGCTTTCAGCCTGCTGGAACAGGACATCGCCAGCGCCGAGGACATCGACGCGGCCGTGCGGTTCGGCTTTGGTTTCCGCTTCCTGGCGGCAGGTCCGGTCATGCAGCGCGATCACGCCGGACTGGAAGTGCATACGGCTGCCGCAGCCACCATGTATCCCTCGCTGTCGAACACCGACAAGCCCGCCACGGTGCTGTCGGAGCGGGTGGCTGCCGGGCAATATGGGATGAAATCGGGCCAGGGCTTCTACACGTGGAATGCCGAGACGGCTGCAGCGGAGCGGGCGCGCTATGACCGCATGCTGCGGGAAGGGTTGGCGTTGATTGCGGGGGATTTGCCGCGGGTTGAGCCGTAAGCGACCAGTTTGTGCTGGAGTGCTTAGGTCAGTGCTTTTGGGACTGTCAGAAATTCTGTGTTTGGGGCCTAACATCTCGCTCAAGGAGCATGTATGGCCACCAAGAAGAAAGTCCCTCCCCGAGAACTGCCGAAGATTCCGGCAGACCTCGTCGCCCAGT
>CAADIM010000015.1_pt1 | contig 131730 bp, 112 predicted proteins | sample 2381381 | NCBI WGS metagenome assembly CAADIM01 (sample SAMEA5147527, study PRJEB30075) | plant metagenome | biome: Dry deciduous forest; feature: Forest; material: Leaf | place: Madagascar | collected 2017-05 | reverse complement strand
TACGACAGCATCGAGCAGCTTCAAAAGGCCATCGGCCAGTTCATCCACTACTACAACCACCAGCGTATCCGGCTCAAACTAAAAGGCCTGAGCCCGGTGCAATACCGAACTCAGGCCTTGGCCGCCTGATCTTTTAAACTGTCCAACTTCTGGGGGTCAGTTCAGCAATGCCGGGCTTCTCTTTCCTGCGCAAGGCAGCGATCAGTCCTTGCGGCTGGTCACTTCCAGCAGGTGGTAGCCGAACTGGGTCTTGACCGGACCCTGCACGACGTTCACGGGGGCGCTGAAGACGACCTCGTCGAATTCGCGGACCATCTGGCCGCGGCCGAAGGTGCCCAGGTTGCCGCCGTCGCGGCTGGAGGGGCAGCTCGAGTTTTCGCGCGCAACCTGACCGAAGTCGGCGCCGTTTTCGATGGCGGCCTTCAGTTCGTTGCACTTGGCTTCGGTCGAAACCAGGATGTGGCGGGCGGATGCGGTTGCCATGGCGGGCTCCTTGATAGTCAATCCAGAAGCGTACCGGATTTAGGAGAGGCGTGCCTGCAAGCGCCGTGCTAAGGTTGCGCCACCCTACAGCCGCCGCCTGCCATGTCCCCAGATACGCGCCCCGCCGAGGTTCCCGTCCGCTATTGGCAGCGGCCCGCGCAGCGGGCGTTCCTGGCCGCCCTGGGCGGCGTATTGCTGGGCGCGCTCGTCTCCCTGGGGCTGTACGCGGTCCTTGCAGGCTTCACGCCGCTCAAGCGCGAATTCGTGTCGGGCATGGGCCTGTTCGGCCTGCCCTTCTTCATGGGCGCGGCCACCGTCAGCCTGAGCCCGCCCGCACGCCAGGCCCGCTGGGGCTATCGCATCCTGGCGCCCTGGGTGTCGGTGCTGATCGTCTTCCTCGGGCTCGTCATCGTCGCCGTCGAAACCCTCATCTGCCTCGTCATGCTGGCGCCGGTGCTGTTTCCCGCCGCATCCCTGGGCGGCGTCCTGGCCGGCTGGCTGCTCACGCGCTGGCGCCAGCGCGCGGCGCAGCGCGCCACGCTGGCGTCGGTGCTGGTGCTGCCCATCCTGTTGGGGCCGCTGGAGCCGATGGTGGTGCCCACGCAGGTCGAGCACATCACGGTGTCCGACCGCATCGTCATCGCCGCCGCGCCCGGCGCGGTGTGGGCCACGCTGGTGCAGGTGCCCGACATCCGCGACAGCGAACTGCAGCCCAGCTTCTCGCATGCCATCGGCCTGCCGCGCCCGCGCGCGGCGCTCATGACCGGGCAGGGCGTGGGCGCGGTGCGCGACCTTTATTGGGAAGACAACGTGCGCTTCCGCGAGCACGTCACCGCCTGGGAGCCTGGCCGACTGCTGGCCTACGACGTGGATGTTTCGCCCGCGCGCGACACCCTGAAGAAGCTCGACCCGCACGTGGTCATCGGCGACCGCTATTTCGACGTGCTGCGCGGCCGCTATGACCTGCGCGCGCTGCCCGACGGCAGCACCGAATTGTCCTTGTCCACCACGTACCGCATCAGCACGCGGGTGAACGGCTATGGCAAGTTCTGGGCCGATCGCACGCTGCACGATTTCCACGGCGTGGTGCTGGACCTGCTGCGTGACCGCGTACAGGCCGGTCCCGTCACGGCGGCGCGAGGCTGACCCTCCCGGTCAGGTTTTCCATAATTTACCCAATTTGGGTAAAATGGCCAAAACCCCTGATGTGTGAGAGCCCTCATGGCCAATCCCCTGATGTCGTCCCCCAAGGACAAGCGTCACCTGACCCAGACCCTGCCCAGTGTTTCCGCCTCGAAGATGGTGGGGGCCATGCAGCAGGTCACGAACACCGTCATGACGCACGGCGCGGTGGTGGTCACGCGGCATGACCAGCCCAGCATGGTGCTGCTGTCGGTCGACCGCTATCTCGAACTGGAGCAGGCGGCGGCGCCCAACCTGGATGCCCTGACCCAACGCTTCGACGATCTCTACGCTGCCATGCAGGGCGACGTCGCGGCCCGCGCCATGGAAGACGCCTTCGCGTTGAGTCCCGCGCAACTGGGCCAGGCCGCCGTGCATGCGGTGAAGTAAGTGCCGGCACGCATCTTCGTGCTGGCCGGCGTGAACGGCGCGGGCAAGAGCAGCATCGGCGGCGCCGCGCTGGCCAGCCAGCACGTGCCCTATTTCAACCCCGATCCCGCCGCCCGCGACTTGCGGGATGCCAATGCCGGCCTGGATGTCGGCGCGGCCAATGCCCACGCCTGGGAGCTGGGCCGCAAGGGCCTGGAGCGGGCGCTGCGTGAAGGCGGCAACTTCGCCTTCGAGACCACGCTGGGCGCCAACACCTTGCCCAACATGCTGATGGCCGGCGCGCGCGAGGGGGCGCAGATCCACGTCTGGTATGCGGGGCTGGCCTCGCCGGAACTGCATCTGCAACGGGTGCGCGAACGCGTGCTGTCAGGCGGCCACGACATTCCCGAAGACAAGATCCGTGCGCGCTACGAAAGCAGCCGCGCCAACCTCATCCGCCTGCTGCCGTGGCTGGCCAGCCTGCGTGTCTATGACAACAGCCGGCAGGCCGATCCCAAGGCGGGCTTGCGGCCCGAGCCGGTGCTGCTGCTGCATTGCGTGCGGGGGCGCATCGCGCAGCATGCCGCCCTGGCGGATGTGCCGCGCTGGGCCAAGCCGATACTGGCCGCCGCCCTCGACCTGCACGGCGCCTTGCATTGAGTCGCGCCGTGCGCGCAGGGGTCAATGCGCCTGCTTGCGCAGCCGCCGCCATCCAATCACCACGCCGCTGACCGACACCACGATGCCGCCCAGGCTGAGCAGCAGGATGACGCCATCGCGCGTGGTGGACCAGGCCAGCAGTTGCGGCGTGTCCCAACTGTGCAGGAAGTAGAACAGCCAGCGGCTGACGCGCTGCGACGCGGCCAGGCTCGTGGCGATCTCGCCCGTTTGCAGGTCGACATAGACGCGCGTGTGGTCCGGGTCGGCGAAGTCCATGCGCAAGGCGGGCAGCCCGCGCACCAGGCCTCCGTTCATCGCTTCGGCGTGGCGTGCGTAGTAATAGGCGTCGTGGTCCGTCAGCACGGCGTGCGTGGTGACTGGCTCCGCGAACAGCCGCCGCGCGGCGTCCAGCACGGTCTGCGCGTCCCAATGCTGGAAGACCCGCAGGCCGGACGCGGATGCGCGGACCAGGCGGGTGCCCGTCCGGGCGTCCTGTGCCAGCACATACGGCGTGCCGTCCAGCCAGCGCCATTGCAGTTCGACGGCCTGGAAACCCGAGGCCTGCAGCGTGCCCAGCACCGCCGCGGGCGCCAGCGCATCGGGGGGCGATTGTCCCGCGCCCTGATACGCGGCCACGTCAGGCCGTCCATGCGTGGGGCCGAACATGCCCAGCGGGTTCATCGACATCAGCCCGCTGAATATCCACGTGCACACGAACACGCCGAAGACGAGTCCCACGACGTGATGCCAGTGCATCCAGCCCTCGCGGTAAGGCGAGCGCGAGCCTGATTTGTAGCGGCCCCGGAAGCGCCAGCGCCAGATGCCCACGAGCATGCCAGCCAACGCGCTGACGGTGCAAAGCGCCGACAGCCCGATCACCAGCCACGACCACACCGGGTCGACCGACTGCATCCGGAACAGGTACAGCCAGTGCAGCCAGGCGCCCGCGTAGTTCCAGCGCTGTTGCCAGCGCGGCGCGTCCATCACCACCTCGCCCGTGACGGACGAGACGTACAGCGTGGTGGGCGCATCGCCCGCCAGGTCCACGCGATGCAGCGGCCGATGCGCGTTCAGGCCGCGTGCGTGCGTCCAGCGGTCTTCCTGAAGCTCGCCCGCATAGTGCGCCGTCATGCCGGGGGCGAAAGCGCGTGCCGCTGCCACGGCGGCGGCGGGCGTGAGCGCGGGCGGCGCGTCGCCGTTGCGGGCCGCCCGCGTCGGCAGGCCCGGCGCGCCGCGAACCACGTAGTGCGGCTCGCCACGCAGCGTCGTCAATGCCAGGACGGCGCCCGGCGAGCGGGCCGCCTGCGCCAGCACGGGCGGCGCGGCCAGGCAACAGTCCGACGCCAGCGCGGGCAGGGGCGCCAGCCTTTCGGCGGGCGTGAGCTTGGGATAGCCCACGAACAGCATCACCATGCCGCTCACGAACCACAGCGCCATCAGCAGGCAGCCGGCGATCCCCGTCCAGCGATGGAGCAGGAAGACCAGCCGTTTCGTGCGTGCACCCATGCCGGCCTCAGAAGCGATGGTTCAGCGTCAACGCGAACCGCCGCCCCGGCCCGTACAGCCACTGCGTGCCCGAGTAATAGGCGGTCGTGAAGTACGCCCGGTCGAACACGTTGTAGCCGCGCGCGGTCAGCGTGGTGTCGGCCGTCATGTCCCAGCGCAGCGCCAGGTCCGTCGTGGCATACGCAGGCAGCGCCAGCGTGTTGGCGTTGTCGGCATAGCGCTTGCCCACGTAGCGCACGCCGCCCATCGCCGTCCAGCCGGGCTGGAAGTTCCAGCTCAGCCACACATTGGCCAGGCGTTCGGGCACGTTGGTGGGCACATTGCCCTTGCGCGACACCGCCACGCCTGCGGCGCTCTCCGTGAAGTCGTCGTATTGCGCGCGCAGCACGGTGGCGTTGGCTTCCAGCTTCCAGCCTGGCGCGAACGCCAGCGCCAGCGAGGCTTCCAGGCCGCGCGACGATTGCTCGCCCACCTGCACCCGCAGGCTGGGATCGTTCGGGTCGCGTGCCAGCAGGTTGTCCTTGCGGATGTGATACGCGGCCAGCGTCCATTCGCCGCGCTGCCGCCAGAACGACTGTTTCAGGCCGACCTCCACCTGCCTGCCCCGGGACATCTCGAAGGCGCTGTTGGCGGGGCTGATCATCAGCAGTCCGCCCACCGGATCGGCGGCCTCGGAATACTGCGCATACACCGACAGGTCGGGGCTCAGCGCGTAGACCGTGCCCAGCCGCCAGCCGATGTCGGAATAGCTGCGATCCGCGCTGCGCGCATTCGCGATCAGGTCCTGGCGCGTCAGGCGGGCATGGTCATAGCGCAGCCCGCCGATGAGGGACCAGGCATCCGTCAAGGCCAGGCGGTCTTCGGCGAAGAGCGAGAACTGCTCGACCTCGTTGCGGTAGCGCGGCAGGAAAGGCACGTCGCTGTCGTAATAGCCAGGATCCGGGTGGTAGAGATCCACCGGCCCGGAATTGCCCGTGTAGGTGTTGTTGGTGTGCTTGAAGCGGCTGCGATTGATGTCGAAGCCCACGGACACCTTGTTGGCCATGCCCGCCAGCCTGCCCTGGAATGCCGCGTCCGCGGTGAGGCCGGTCTGCGCCTGGTCGTGGCGGATCTGGGTGTCGCGGCCACGGTCCACCATCGCCGTCGCGGGGTTGTAGGTGTAGGTATCGGAGTTGCGCCAGTCCCGCTTGCTGTCGATGCGGTACAGCTTGGCGCGCACCGTCGTGGCGTCGCTGGGCGTCCAGGTCGCGGCCAGTTCCGTCCACTGGTCACGGAAGCGGATGAAGGTATCGCGGACGTCGTAGTTCCTGTCGCGCAGCGCCTCCAGCTGGCGGCCTTCCACCAGGGGAACCCCGAAATAAGCCATCGGCCGCTGGTAGCCCGTGCTGTGGCTGAACTTCAGGCTCAGGTCGGGCGTGGCCTCCCACTGCAAGGCGCCCGAGAACGTCGCGTTCTTGCTGTCGCCGCGGTCCACCCAGCCATCGCTGCGGTCGCCGCTCAGGTCCAGCCGGTACGACAGCGTGTCGCTGATCGCGCCGCCGCTGCCCAGGCCCAGCCGGGCGGTGTCGTCGGTGCCGACGGTGGCTTGCACCTCATTGCGGATGGGGCCGCGCGTGGGCTTCCTGGGCACCACGTTCACCACGCCGCCAATGGCGCCATCGCCGTAGATCACCGAGGCGGGGCCGCGCAGCACGTCGATGCGCTCGACCGACCAGGTGTCGAAGGGAAATGTCACGCCCACGCCACCGTATTGGCGCGTGCCGTCGTACAGGCGCATGACCGACGCCGAGCCCATGAAGCCGCGCGTGGACAGCTCGCTGAAGCCGTTGCCCGGATGCGGCGAGGCGCTGATGCCGCCGGCGCGTGTGATGGCGTCGGTCACGCTGGCGTCGCCACGCGCTTCCAGTGCGTCGCGCGTCAGGACGTCGAGGCTGGCCGGCGTTTCGCGTGGCGTCAGCCCCAGGTTCGTGCCGGCGGCGGCGGGCGCGTCCAGGGTGCCGACGGCATCGCTGGTGACGACGATGGGCGCCAGTGTGGGGGCCTGTTGGGCCTGGGCGGGCAGGGTCGCCAGGGCCAGGGCGAAAGGGGCGAGGGCAAGCGGCGCCATCGCGGCGCGTTGCCCGACGCGGGCGCGGCGCGTGGCCGCACAAGCGTGCAGGGACATGGAAGGTCCTGAATGATGGCAAAGCCAGGCGCATGCCCTTCGCGCCGCGTTCATGCGGCGAAAGGTTCAGGAGGAAAAGGGCGTGGCCAGGCCTGCGGGATCTGTCGGAAAGGCGCGTGTGTCCTGTGTCAGGACGAACGGCGCCAAGGCGCAGGCACTCAGGCGTTCAGGGGCGGCGCGCGCGCGGGGGCGCGTTGCCAGGCGGGGGCGCCACGCGGCGCGGGTGTCTCGCGCGCGGCGGCCAGCGGTATGGCCGAGGCCGCGCGGGCGGCGACCGGGCTGGGCAGGGTGGTGTCAGGGGGCGTTGCCGGGTGCAGGCACAGCAGGCACTGCGCGGTGCTGGACAGCGACACCAGGCCATCGCCCTGCTCGCCGCCGGTGTCCAGTTCCAGCTGGACCATTTCGTGGCCCGAGGGGCCGCACAGTTCCACCCAGACCTTGCGGGCTTCGGGCGACACGCCGCCCGCCAGCACCAGCGAGGGCACCAGCGTCGCGTACAGAAAGGCAAGAAGGACCAGCCAGCACGTGTTGCGCCGTACCGGAAGACTCAAGCGCATGGCGACGAAGGGAAGGAGTGGCGCGGCCGCAAGGCCACGGTTTGGCACTGCGGCGCAGTGTAGCATCGGGGTTCCGCCCTAACCCTTGACCTGACGCAGATGTCCAAGCCGCCCCGTCCCGACAGCGCTCCCGACTTCACGCATCTCGGCTGGCAGGTCTGCCTGGACGTCACGCCCGCGCCGTCGGAATCCGACTCCGGCGTCTATCTCTGCACAGCCTGGTACCGGCCCGGCGCAGGGGCGCCGTGGCAGGTCCTCGAGCGCCGGTACCAGAGCCTGCATTTTTCGCTGGAGGCGGCGCGCGAGGGGGCGCAGGCGCGGCTGCGCGCCCGCCTGGAGAAACTCGCCAGCTAGTCGTTGCGGTTGAGCAGCCGGTAAACGACGCCGCCCAGCACGCCGCCCAACAAGGGGGCGACCCAGAACAGCCACAACTGGCCCAGCGCGTTCTCACCCGCGAAGACCGCCACCGCCGTTGAGCGCGCCGGGTTCACCGACGTATTGGTCACCGGGATGCTGATCAGGTGGATCAGCGTCAGGGCCATGCCGATCGCGATCGGCGCGAAGCCGGCCGCGGCATTCCTGTGCGTGGCGCCCATGATGACCAGCAGGAATACCGCGGTCAGCACGACCTCGGCCAGGAACGCCGCGCCCAGCGTGTAGCCGCCCGGGGAAAATGCGCCATAGCCGTTGGACGCGAAGGCGCCCGCGGCGCCCGGGTCGATGGCGAAGCCGGCCTTGCCGCTGGCCACGCCGTACAGCACCAGTGCCGCGAGCAGGCCGCCGAGCACCTGCGCCACGATATAGGGCAGCAATCCGCTGGACGGGAAGCGTCCGCCGGCCCACAGGCCCAGGCTGACGGCCGGGTTGAAGTGCCCGCCCGAGATGTGCCCGAGGGCATACGCACCCGTCAGCACCGTCAGGCCGAAGGCCAGCGCCACGCCCGCATACCCGATGCCGAAGGGATACCCCGCGGCATCCGCCACGTGGGCGGCCAGCACGGCGCTGCCGCAACCGCCCAACACCAGCCAGAACGTGCCAAGACATTCGGCAATGCATTTCCTTCCCATGTCCATGGGGCAATCCTCCCGGTAGGGCCCAGGCGGCGCCGGCCGCCGGGCGTTGAATCAAGTGCTTACAGCGCTGCGATTCTATTGACGGGAGGTGACGATTTGGAAAACTTGTGCAAGCAAATGCTGCGCCGCGGCGGCAGGCGCGGGCAGGGGAGAGTCCCTTGGCGCAGGGGCGGTAACGATGTTGCGCGAACGCTGCCCAGCGTGTGCGTGCTTGCGCTGAGACGGTGGGTCAGCGGCAGAACCGCGCAACGGCCGACGCGTCGCTCACATAGCGGTTGCTGTTGCCCTGCACGGCCTTGATGCGACGGTCGCGCTGGCGTTCCCAGTCGCTGACGGGATAGGTCCTGGCCCAGACGCAGTACAGCTTGCGCTCCTGGGCGCTCATGTTCAGGCGATAGGTCTCGACCATGTAGAAGGTGGAGCGTGCGATGGCGCCACGCGCATGCTGCGGCGGCTGGGCGCGGCGGCCCTTGAAATCCACCACCATCTGGCACTGGCCATACATGGCCGGCTCGCGCTCCCACACCGTGTAGCGGAAGTTGCCGCGGTCGTTGTTCACTTCGCCCACCGCCGGCACCAGGTTGTGGAGATCGCCTTCGGCCTTGCGGAACAGCGCGTCCTGCTTGCTGCATTGCTTGCGGCCGCCGTCCTGCCAGCACTGCCGTTGATGGCCGATGGCCCAGGCCGGCACGATGTGTTCCCACTCGATGCGGCCGGCGCGGTTCGCGTCCTTGCGGACCTTGTAGCCGCAGGCTTGCAGGTCGACTTTCTTGTCCGCATAGGGGCAGCCGCAATAGAAGTCCTTGCCCGACGTGCCATAGACACGAGGCATGACCTGCTTGGCACGCTGGAAATCGCGATGGCCTACGTCCTTGGCGCGGGTGACCAGGGTGTCGGCGTGGGAGAGGGGAGAGAGAAGGAGGGCAAGGGGCAGGACAAAAGCAGCACGGTTCATCGGCGGGGAGTGTACACAGCGAGCGATAGTGGCGGGCGAGGGAGATGCATCCCGGAACCGGAGCCACCTGAATGAACTATTTTGTAGTAACGTTTTTGTATGGTCCTAAGGTTTGAATGGGATGCCGGCAAGGCGGCCCGAAACCTGCGCAAGCCGAAATCATCCGGCTGATTTCGGCGCGTCCAGCAGACCGGAAGGAAAGACAACGTTATGAGGAAGAAAACCGTCACGCGTGACTTGGATCCGGGGAATCCTCCCCCTCTGACCGCCAAGCAGCGGGCTGAACTGGCTGCCTTGAGAACCCGGGGCGACGCTGATCCCGACTACAGCGATCAAGGGCCGTTGGGAGAGGATTTCTGGCGGCACGCTGTCCGAGGCCAGTTCTACAAGCCCACCAAGACGTCGACTACCGTGCGGATAGATTCCGATGTGTTGGCCTGGCTTCGATCGCAGGGCAAGGGATATCAGACGCGGATCAACGCGATCTTGCGCCGGGAGATGCTGGCGTCGCTCAAATGACGAACCGCTTGCCGGGCGTCTGCCCAACAAGCGGCCGTTTCAGCGAACAAGCGCCAGCCGGGCGCGACACGGTTTTGCAGCCTACAGCTCACCCACCTTGAACATCCCCACCCTGCCGTCGGGAAGAATCCGCGCAGGCACGCCCTTGATGTCGAACAGCGTCATCAACCAGCTGGTGTCTCGCGCATCCTTCGTGCACGACGACGCGGCCTTCGCGGGCGCCTCCTTGCGCAGGATGGCCGCCTTCCAGGCCGAGGCGGCATCGGCGCTGCACCAGATATCCCGGGCCAGCGCCATGGGGCCGGGCTTGTTGTGCTGCAGCGAGGTCGGGAAGACGTAGACCTTGGCGTTCACCGCGCTGGCATCCAGCTCCTGCTCCAGCTTGCGGCAATACGGGCAGTCGTAGGCCGTGACCAGGATGGCACCCTTGCCGCCCTGGCCGTATTGATAGGAGATGGCGCGGCCGGTGTCGATGCGCGACGCCATGTCGCGCCGCAAGGCCTGCACTTGCGCGGCAGGCAAGGGGTTGCCGCTGGCGACGTCGAGCCAGCCGCTGCCGCCGTTCTTCATCTTCGTGATCTTGGCGTCGGTGAAGAGGGGCGCGTACTTTCCGGCCGGATCGACGATCGCATAGATGCCGGGCACCACGGTCTGGCGCGCGACGCGGCCTTTGGCCATGTTGCCATAGGGCCCTTTCTTGAAGGCTGCCAGCACCTGGCTTTCATCGGAAGAGGCGCGCAACGCGGGCCAGGCTTGTGCCTGGACGGCGGGCGCCCACAGGCCCGCGGACAGGATGACCAGAATGGCGCCCATGATGAATCCCGCCCACCGCTTGTGCTGCTGCATGCCTTCCTCTCCGGCTGGTTGTCGATCGGTGGGAATCATAGCGACGGCGCTGGCGGGGCGCGGCAAATGTAGTGAGCTGTTACGACATTCCCGTGGGTGTGTCCCTTGTCCTTAAAATCACGCCGTGTCATGCGGAGAGAGAATTCCATGCCGGCCCTGTTCCGGACATTTGCCTTGAGGACGGTCCTTGCCGCCTCCTGCCTTGCCGGTACGCCCGTGTCCGCCAGCGACGGCCAGGTCCTGTTGCCCCTGTCGCCCGAGCCCGGCGTTTCCGCGCGGATCGAGAAACAAGGCCCGGACTATGTGTTGATCCAGCCGGACGGGACCCGCCTGCCGCTCCTGTCGGAGGACGACGTCGAGGAGGGGGCGGGGCCGGACTTCGATGCGCTGGACTACGACTTCGACGGCCATCCGGACGTCTCGCTCAGCCTGCGCGCGGGCATGGTCAACCTTGCGTACGCCATCTGGCGCTACGACCCGGGCGCCAAGGCCTATGTGCCGTTCGAGGTGCCCGAGTCCATCCAGGAGCGGCAGAACTGCAAGGGACTCTGGCACGTGGAGCGCCTCGTCGCGCGCAGGACGCTGCGCAGCAGTTGCCGGGGCGGGCCGCGCTGGCATGCCGACCTCCTGCGGGTCGAGCCCGGCGGCGTGATGTGGCTGGCCGGCCAGACGCGCGAGCCGGAGGAAACGTTCCAGTGGCCTTATTTCGGCAAGCCCGCGCTGGGCGTCATGTACGACCGGCAAGGCACGGTGCTGACCGAGGCCGTCCTGCCACCCGGGGACGGCGGTGCGCCGGCGCAGTGGGAGGTGCCGGTGCCGCGCCTTGCGCTCTATTCGGCGCCCGATGAGCAGGCTGTCACGCCGGGCTACCTGGTCGAAGGAGACAGGACCTCCGTGCTGGCGTTCCGGGGAGAGGCATGGATGCAGATCGGTTATGAAGGCAAGGCCGGCCGGATCGTGCGCTGGGTGTCGCTGAAGGACGCCTACGATCTGGCGCGCCGCTACGACGCGTCGGCGGCGCCCTTGGCGCCCCTCACGCTTTGGGCGATGGACTATCGGGACGCCGTCGACGAGCCGGACTATTACCGCAACCTCTTCACCCTGTCGCTGGATCACAAGGGCGAGTCGGACATCGACATCTACGGCGCCGAGATCCACCTGATATTCACCGGCGCGGACGGCGCCAGCACCGTGCACAAGCTCTATGACCTCTCCACCCTTTCCCTGAAGCCCGGGGAAACGCGCACGCTGGACGACAACCCCATCGAAAGGCATGACGAGCGCCATGTCATTTTCCATGCCACCGAAGAGGGCCAGGCGTATGTGCCCTTCTTCCCGCCAGGGCTCGCGCCCGGGCGCTACCGCGTCCGGCCCGTGCTGACCGCGCCTAGCCTGCCCGGCCCGGTCTATGCCCGGGACCCCATCGAAATCGATTATCCGCCTACGCTACCCAGCACCGCCGAATGACTGCCACGCCCATCTCCTATCGGCGCTATCTTGCCGGCCTCGTCCTGTCGTGCCTGCTGGCCGCCTGGCTTGCGCTGCTGGGCCTGGTCGCGGTCACCACGCCCAACCTTGGCTGGGGCGCCGTCGCGCTGATCACGGGCGCGATCTGGGTGGGCGTGCCGCTCGCCCTCCTTCTGCTGATCGCGTGGGTCGTCTACCTGGCGCGCGACCGCGGCCGGACGCCGGGCCGCATCCATGCACTGCTGTTCCTGCCCACCCTGGCGGCGCTGTCCATCGTGCCGATTGCCGACGCCCTGCAACGCAGCCGGCATAGCCAGTTCGACGCCGCCCACGGCCCCATCACGGAGACGCACATCAATCTGGCCGGGGTCGACCTGTGGCCGGACACGCGGCCCTATGCCAGCACGTCTTCCGGCGGCGGGCCGTCCCTGCCGATGTCGCCGCGAGAGCCGGGACGGTTCACGACCTTCACGCGCTATCCCGATCCGGCCTTCATCGCGTCGGGCGAGTTTCCCTATGACGGCGCGCGCCTGAAGGACGGCATCGACCGCTACACGTATCGGTCGGCGGGCGGCGCGCCCGGCGCCTCGCTGCCGCTGGCCCGCCGCCCCGTCCCGGACCTGGCGCCGCTGGTCCGGATCCTGGGCCGGCAAGAAACGCCCCGGCTGGCGTACCTGTATTTCCACTATCCGGACCGCGTGGAGGCCGTGCCCGTGCTGCGGCACCTGTCGGGCATGACGGAACAGATCCTGGACGAGAAGCGGCTGCAGGGGCTGGTGCTGTTCGTGGCACAGGCTTATGCCGGCAGCGCCATCGCCAGGCTGGAAATCAACGGCCAGACCTTGGACCTCGGCGAACGTGCCATCCCGCCGCAGCCACCGTTCCCGGCAGCGTGCCGGGACTATCCCCGGCGCCTGGGCGGCGCCTTCGTCGACCTCGACCAGCCGCTTTCGCTGCGCTGGCAAACCGTGGACGCCCCGGACGCCTGGCAGACGGCGTCATTGCGGGTGCCTGATTTCCGCGACCCCACCCCCGTGCGCGGGCAGTCGACCCTGCAACGCGTGATGCTTTATTTCCTGCCGGACGGAACTGTCGCGGGCGAGCGTTTCGTGCAGGTCGATGAAACCCGGGAAAGGCGCGCGCTCAGGGCCACGGGCATGCCGCCAGGCGCCGGCCCGCATGTGGCTTGCGGCAGTGCGTATTCGGACTACAACCCGGAAACGGTGAGATTGCTGGAGTAGCGCGCCAGGGCTGGGGGGCGCGGGCGCCAGGCATGGCGTGGGCAAGGTTGACGTGGTCCAGGCCGCCAGTGTGGTTCGGCGCCAAGGCCTGTGCTACGGTTGGCGCGTTGAAGTCCTATTTTTCTTGGAAGACAAGGTGCCATGCTTTCGACGTTGGTATATCGCAGCCGCGCCAGCGCGCAGCTGACCGAAGAAGGTATTCACCAACTGCTGGGGGCCGCCCGATTGCGTAACAAGTCAATCGGGGTCACCGGCGTCCTGCTGTTCGACGGCGTCCATTTCGTGCAACTGCTGGAGGGGCCCGAGCGCGCGCTGGACGGCTTGTTCGACACCATCCGGCAGGACGGTCGCCATCATCACGTGGTGCAGCTTCTGCGCGATTACGCACCCTTGCGTCGCTTCGACGGCGACGAGATGCTCATGGTCGATCTCAGGGGCCATGGCGCCGAGGAGGCCTCCGCGGCCATCCTGAATCAGTTGAAGGAGCAGGTGGATCCCACCCTCAGCGACGACCGCGTGTTGAAGATCCTGCTGCTGCACGCAGGGCCAGGCGGGGCCGCCCTGATGGCCGAGAGTGACCTGGCGTCGGAGTGGCGTTGCGTTGCACAGCCCGCGCCCGCAGGCACCGGAGAACACCTGCTGCCGGGTCAGCCTTACCAGTTCGCATTGCAGCCCATCGTCGACGCGTTGCGCCGTGAAGTCACGTCCTTCGAGTGCCTGCTTCGCAGCAGCACGGGTGGCTCGCCCGAGCAGCTCTTCGACTCACTGACGCCTGAACAACGCTATGTGGCCGACCTGGAATCCAAGGCGTTCGCATTCCAATTGGCCTCCCGATTGAAGATCGAGGATGCCAAGGTGTCGGTGAATCTGTTCCCCATGTCCCTGATCGGCGTGCCGAACGCGGTGGACCGTCTGCTGGGCCAGATTTCAGCCAGCGGCCTGCGTCCCAGCCAGGTCATCGTGGAGGTGACCGAGCAGGAGGCCATCTCGCGCCTGGACGCGTTCGGAGCCGCCATCAAGCAGCTGCGCAAGGCAGGCATCGGCGTGGCCATCGATGACTTCGGTGCGGGGTTCGCGGGGCTTTCCCTGCTGGCCGAGTTCCAGCCTGACAAGCTGAAGATAGACCGGAAGATTCTGCAGAACATCCATCTGGATGGCTCCCGCCAGGCGATCGTGCGGGCCATCGTCCAGGCGTGCACGGCCATGGGCATCACACCGGTGGCGGAAGGGGTGGAGACGCTGGAGGAGTTCTGCTGGCTGAGTGCCGCGGGCGTCCGGCGGTTCCAGGGGTATCTGTTTGCCCGGCCGGCGTTGAATTCGATTCCTGTGGTGAGTTGGCCGGAGCGGGTGCGGGAGTAGTCTTGGGAGCGATTTGCTGAGAAGGCCTCCCATCTTTAGCTATAAAAAGATCGACGACGCGGAACTGGCCGGCACTTCGGGGATGCCTTAATCGAAAAGGTCACCAAGGAGGTTATCGACATTACCCGCGTGGGCGTGTTGGTGGATTACCCCGTCACGGGAGGCCCGCCGGTGACGGCCGGCTGGGCCGAGGCAGCATGCCTACGCTCCTCGTTGGAAGCGAGGGTGTTCGGAAAGCTGCGCATTCGCTGTGGTGCCCGAGGCAGGAATCGAACCGGCCCGCCTTGCGGCGGGGGATTTTGAGTCGGTGATTTACAGTGTTTCTACAGGGAAATGGGGCGAATTCTAGCGTAGGTTGAAATAGGTAAAACCAGTTTCAAATCAGTAGGTTAGCGTATTTTACCTGAATTGATGAAAACTGATCACTGTACCTGTACTGTACCTAAATTTCGGTACAGTTTGGATGTCCGCTCCGATGACTGCGCTCGACTCAAAGCGGTCGGTACTGTTCAGGTGGGTAGTTGTGGGACTATGCCTAGGGCAACCAAGTAGTCTGAGTAGCGTATCCGTTAGGAGTTGGCGAAGTATGGCGATGACAAGCGCGACGCGGATGCTCATGTTAGGTTTCCTCTGGGTTCGCGCTGAGAATCCATCGACTCGCGGCCTTACTGGAGACGCTCCAAACCGTGAGACCTGCCGCGCTTTGTGCTCGACCCACGATCATCATCAGCAGCGCGTCGCTGTTCAACTGCGAACTGGCGATCAGGCGGCGCATGGCGTCGTCATCGAGCCCAGAAGCGCTGGGGTAGTCTTCTGCGTGCGTGTGCCACTCGCCCAAGTACAGCAGCCCCCGCTTATGTCGGTCTTCGATTGCGCGCTGGGCGGCAGCGGGGTTGGAACGGTAGCGATACCTGGAGCGCTCGTCGCCGGCATAAGGGCCGGAGGCCTCGGTCACGCAGACCTGTGCGGCATTGAGAGTGCCGAACAACTGGCCGCCAGCCTCGGTCGCCCAAGGGGTGGACTGACGGTGTCGGCTGACGTGTTGCAAGGCCAGTCGTGCAATCAAAAGAGTTTGAGATGTGTCGGCGAGATGTCCGACGATCGAGTGCTTGGGCATCGGCTTTGCAAACAAACGGATCATGGCCAAATAAACTCTCGCACCGTGAGGCAGTCGAGGAAGTTTTCTCGTAGTATGCCGCCGTTGGCTTCTACTACTGCGGGGTCGCCCATCCACACGCGGCGACACGAGGCAGGCACCTTGTCCAGCAGCGTATCGAGTGCTAATCCGGCCGCCATCCCTACCGTAGGGTGCAAATCGATCACGCCATGCGGCTGGAAGCTGTTGCCGCACCCTGCCTCCACGATGAGTGCCCCGGCTTCATCCGGCCAATCCGTTAACCGGAAGTTCGGCCGCTCCTCGCCGTCAAACCCCGCCAGGATCGACGCTTGGCCGTAGAGCAAAACGGCATGCCCTGCGGCTGCATAGGCCTCGGTCCAGGTGCTGAGGTGAGCAGGGGGGCGTGCTAGGCGTCGTCGCCAATGGTCTAGCGCAGCCTCACCGTCGAAGTCGATACCCGCCGAAATGATCAAGTCGGCATTGGCCAACTGATCAAGTTCCTTGGAACTGAGCCATTCGACACGATTTCTAAACGCGTGTTCAAACGTCAGGTGAGGAAACTCCCGTCGTAAGTGCCCTTTCAGCGCCGAGGCCTTGTTGAGGCTGACGTGGAACATGCCCAGCGGATGTCGAGAAACGTTGGCCGTCGACAGGCTGTCGGCGTCGACGAAGATCTGTTCGCCCACTCCCGCTTGGGCGAGAAGGCGCGCCACCGCCGCACCGATGGCGCCGCAGCCGACGATGGCCACCTTACGGTTCTTGACCGACGCATAGCTCGAAGGGTGATCACGACCGTGAACCCATGTCCCGTCGACACGTGCGACTTTGCAGCGCTCGACTGGCCGTTTCGCGTAGGAGCCGACGATGTGCGCAGCGGGCACCTTCGAAATGTGTCGAAAACCTTTCATCACATCACGCCGCTCGGCGCCTCGCAGCACCACTGCAGCGAAGGCCGTGCCAGTCTTCGTGTCAACCTCGAAAAGGAACGGCGACAACAGCCCAGGCTCCAGGCATTTTCGGGCGATGTCTTGCGGGAGCAACTTGGTGATTTCGTCGCCGGTTTCCGGAAACTCGCGTGGCGTCCACGGCTGCGCAAGGCGGAACAGCCAGGTCGGGTAGATCAGCTTGTCGCGAGGGTTGACGCCCGTGTTGCGAAGCCAGCGCTTGAGCGTGTCCTTGTCATCGGCGATGACGTAGCGATTGGAATTTGCATCGAAAAAGTAAGCCACCTCGCGCGTGACACTGCCCGGGGTAACGAGGCTCCACACGCGAGCCTGGTCAGCGCTGTTCGTGGCCCGATGCGACCAATAGGCCGTGAATTCCCGCTCGAACTCCTCGCGCCGCTTGGATTCCGGAAAGTTGAGGAGTTCCTCTGCATCGCGAAGATGCGTCTGCACCCGGTCCGCAATCGGCGCGGAGTTCCTGGTGGACAGCAAGCACAGCAGCCCGGCCGGCTCGACGTGCGGCCAGATGTAGTCGCTGCCCGCGGCGGGCGCGAAGATTCGTGGCTGCGAGTTGGGGAACGCAGCGTCTATGGCCAGCACTAGGTGGTCGACCGTTTTCAGTGCCAGCGAGCCGGCGGGGATTATCACCCGCCAACCAGCAACGAATCTCCTTTGGAACTTGTCCAACTCGGCCGCCGTTAGACGCTGCCACTGGCCAGGGCGTTGCTGCTCGAGGGCAGCTTCGATTTCACCCTCGGTCAGCGCGCGTTCTGTCGCGGTCCTCAGCCGAACCTCCCGCCACCATCGTTGCGCCGGGCGGTTTCGACCGACGTGACTGACATGGCTGAGCCTTTGCCGTCCCCGCCGTCTTTGTTGTCTGGCTGCGTGCTGAAGAAGTCGATGTCGAACACGTCGTCCCACGCTTCCCGTGCCTTTTTGCGGGTGCAGTCGGCCGTGTCCAGCACCTCCAGCGTCTTGAGCGCATCGCTCAAGCAGGTATGGAAAAAGGTGACGGCTGCATCACCCGCTTGCGCCAGTTTGGTGGCGAGTACGGGGTGATCGATCTCGGTCGATTGCTGAAGCTTTTTGTCGATGGCCTTCCACGTTTCGCGCAGCGCCTTGTCATCGCGATCGGCGCTGTACTGAAAATGGTCAACGACGAGTTTGGTGATACAGATTCCACTGGTCGTTTCGCCCTTCCAGCTCGAACGGCGCGCGAACTTCTTAGTCAATTTGGTGACGCGCCGCATTTGGCTGCCGTCCGACTCGCCGGAGTTCAATTCGCCCACCAGGCGGTTGAACCAACGGGTCACCGCCCGTGCGTCTGAGCGTGTCCACTCATCACCGCTTGCCAGTTCGTAGTGTTCCACCGGATCGTTGTTCTCGTCGTTGGTGGTGATGATGCGGTACACCGGGATGTCGATGTGATAGCCCGCAGCGTAGACTTGGCGGACGCAGTTGCGCTTGACGGTGGCCTCCTGCTTAAGGCGGCCATCCCACACAAGCGCATTACACACCCGCTCGCGCGCAGCCTTCGGCGTCAACGCAACGCCCGCGTCATCCTTGAGATCGTCGGACGCGAAGTAGGCCCCGTCGTCGATGTCGTAGTCGTTGGCATCATCCTGTACCATCGTGCGCATCTGGTACGACCCCTGCGACCGGACCTCATTGGGTTGAGGTTTCTTGGCCTCGTTGAGGCCGTTCTCCAGGCGTGTGCGCCCCGCGTCTCGGCGCGTGCGCATCTCACCTTGTTGCTTGTTCGAGAGAGTGACTTTGTCCCGATGGAAGTTCGTCATCTCGCTGTGGCAGTCGATGTCAGCCATTGGTGTTTTGCTCCTTGTTGGCGGCCGATGGGTGAGGTCTGGCTGTGGCCAGGGTGGAACGAAACTCCTTCATCTCGGTTGCTCCCGAGGCGAATGCGAAATCGACGTCCGAGATCGCCTGCCGAGTCAGGGCGTTGAGCACCTTCTTGCGGGCGTCGTCCATATTGGTCAGGTAGTCGCGCAATTCGTTGGACGGGCACTGGGCCGGAAGTCGATAGGCGAAGCTGCCATCGCCGCGCATCTCGGCCATCTTGCTGGTGAGGTAGTCGTATCCAACCGCTTGCGCGTTCAGGCTTGCCGAGATGGCCTTGAGCCCGAAGCCCCAGCCCCAGGCGGCACGATGCCGCCACCAGTGGATTTCCTCGCCACCTTGGGAAGGTAGCGTTCCAAGCATGAAGAGGTGGATAGGACGGTCCTCGTCGCGATCCTTCAGGATCTCGGTCGCCTCCATCATGCCGATCAGACCGGGGTTGTTCGCCCAGAGACCGCCATCGACATAAGTTGCAGTCGCACCGGAGCCACCTGGCTCCTGCAGGCGTGCCATTGAACGTAGGATCGGCGCCGCGCTAGTGGCCATGCACACATCGACCAAGCTGCGCTTGTTGTCACGCCCATTTAGGCGCTTCAGGTGCTGAGACTTGAAGACGACCGCCGCGTGGCGGGCCAAATCGAGCGTTGGTACCGCCAAGGCAATCTTGCGATCATCGTAGACCGATCCGATGGTGCGATTGCCCAGCGTGTCGATCAGCGTCTTGCGCAGCGCCCGGTCTCCGCATATGGTGCCAATGCCGAACGCGCGAACGAGCTTGCCGAGGATTGGCAGAGGTCGAACCCATTGCAGCGGGAAGATTTTCTTCCCCGCCTTGGCATAGAGCCCTTGCATTTGTGTCAGCGGCACGCCGGCCGCAAGCCCGCAGGCCACGATTCCGCCCGTGCTCGTGCCGACGACGAGGTCGAATGCCGATCCAACATCAAGAGGGCCTTGCAAATTCAGCTTTTCACTGATGCGCTCGGCAAAGGTGCCCAAATAGGCGGTTTGGTAAGCGCCGCGCATACCGCCACCGTCCAGACACAAAACCCTAAAGGGCGTCCTCTCCTCCATATGTATTCCTTGTGGTTTGTCGTGATTCACCCGATATGGAGTGTGCCGCAATCAATTTCACCAAGAGATAATTCAAATCGTAACGGCTTAACTTCTGCTTCTGGCCAACAGCAGACGAATCTGAATCAGCGCCTTTACTAGAATTCCCACCACCTCTAAACACGAAGTGCGCATGTAATGCAAATCCCGGCGACAGCCTATCCTGCACTAGCTTCAATCACCTATATTTTCTTCGTCATGACTAAGCTTTTGGGCTTGCCAAGGCACTACGCGGTTGCACAAATTCTTCGAGGTCAATGTCCCCGTCGATGAACCGTTGAGCATGTTCTTCATCTGCTGCACTGGGCGAGAATCCCTCCAAACCGACTGATGCGCGTGCGTAGTTGACGGCCGCTATACGCCGGTCGCGCTCAGCACCAGATATCGTTTTGGTTAGTGCCGTTTCGTGCGAACCCATCTCAGCCATGGTTGTCTCCCGTGCTTTAGGTAACGTTATTTTACAAGGTGTGGGATTTTTTTGGTGATTTGTAGGGAAAACCAGCAAATAAGACTTCACGCAGAAATTGCCTTGTTTTTCTGCCTATCAATAGGTTTTCCCGATTAACAGCGATACGGGCTTCCCGTTGGTGAGCGTACTTCCCAAAGAGGCTTTGCCTCTCTGGACTCTCCACCCTCGCCGGCGGGAGCCTCGGGGGCAGGGGTTACGGGCCGATGGCCCTGAACACCTACCCCCGGGCGCAGCGTGTTGGCACTTCTGCCGCGTCAAGAGGCCGTGTCCTCGCCCATAGGGCTGCGGGCCGCACCAACCCCTTGACCCGTCATCCGCGCTGTCTATGGCGCAATTCGACATGCTTGTGGTGATTCTGGCTGGAAGAGGTGTCAAGGGCGGGACCGGAGGCCGCAGCCCGGAGCAAAGCGTAGGGAACGGGTGAGGATGCCGGGCGCAGCCTTCACCCTTGACGCATCTGGAGGCCATGCAGCCTATCGGCAAGGGGTAGGAACAAGGCAAAGCCGCTGGACCTGCCCCCGCAGCCAGTCCGGCAAGAACGGACGCGGGATGCAACCGAAGAGGTTGCCCAAGCGAAGCGCGGAGAGATGTGCCGCGGTAAAAGAGGAGTGGCCCCGCCGATGGCGAGGCCGATGCAGATGTCAGCGCGAAGGTCATTTGCCACTGACTGAACCGCCGGTTGCTGGTCCCCAGTTCTTGCCCATGTTCTGCAAGACATGCTGCTTGTACGCAGGGTTCCACATAGTGTTGCCCGCTATGAGGTGATTGGTTCGTCCGGCTGTGACCATTTGCCCAGATTGCATATCGCGACGCGTCGTTTTCGGATTCACAACATTGCCGACGCCTTGTGCCATGCTTCTGAACGTGACTGCCTCGAAGGCGATGCCTCCCGCCAGTTGCGCACCTAATCCGCTCGTTTTTCTCAGTGCGAAGAAAACGATGACGGCGAGTGCGATGATCAGGAAAAACGAACCGATCGGATTATCCGTATTCGTCTTTATCACCTTGTCGAATAGCGACTTGAACAGTGCTACACCGACAGACACGACGACCATGGTGATCGCAATTTCAAGGATGTACGCCAAAACCTGCTGGAACCACTTATCGAACCATTTTGCGGTGACAGGGAACATTAATGCGGCTACGAATAGAGGACCCAGGCCCAACAGAACGCCTAGGCCGAGCTTGGCAAGAATGATGGTGGCGGCTGCCGGCAGATGAATAAGAAAAACGGCGACAGCCATGAGCAGTGCATTGAATGCATCCCAAAACATCGCGCCGATCTCGTAAAAGTCGCGCTTGGCGACTTTACCCAGCATGTCATACGCAACATTCAGTCCCTTGTCGGCCGAGTTGTCCAGTACCTCATAAATACTGGAGGCTTGAGAGTTCGACGTGGACATGATGTCCGCTAGGCCAGTTTCTAGACCATGAATGGCAGATACAACTGTCGTCGTATAAGAGTCTGCCGTCATGCAGAAGGCCGCGATGATGATGATCTTCAAGCAATGCTTGATGAACGTCGGAAAAGGTGACTCTACAGCACCGCTCGCGATAGCGTAGCCAGTCAAGGTGATGTACAGGGTGACGCCGGTCAGCATCAGCATCTGAAAGCCGAAGATGACGTTTGAAGCGGTCTCCGATACGAAGGTGTTGAGCATCGTGTCGAGACTTCCGCCTATCCATTGGAACAAGGCAAATTCCATGTCATTGCCCTCCCTTGAGGGGGTTGATTGGCGTTAGATCGAAATAGCCACGCTTTTCGACGGCCAGATGGTTTGCCGCTGTCTTGGCGTTGATGCAATTGGCAGACCCGGCAAGCTCGCCGGGATTGGCTTCACATTTCGCGATCATTGCCTTGCGTTCGGGGTCGTGCGTTTTGTACCAATCGACGGTTTGAACTGGGGTGTTGTCGCCGCAAGCAGCCAGTGACAATACGATGAAAAAAGGGAAGATGATGTTTTTCATTTTTGTGCCTCACGTGCGTTGATGATGTTGAGTGCGTGTGCCACCTCGGCGGCTTCAATGATGCGTAGCGCTGCAAGGGTTCGTACAACGCTTTCGCGCATGCCTCCCCACCTTGGCTGTGTGAAACGGTTTGGCGCATTTGTCCAAACGACGCCGACGCAAGCTACCGATGTGACGGCAGACAGGAGGACGTTCATCCAAGCCGGCAGCGGTTCGTCATCAATGAACGGCAGGGTGAATCCAAACCATCCCATCGCCGCGTAGTAGGCGGTGAATGCAGCCATCCCGATAGCCACAACATCAAGCGCTTTCATCAGCGGAGCGCGCCGTACAAGCTCGCGGTAATACTCGGGGCTTAGACGGCGGGCGCAAGACCAAAAGCGATAGATAGCAAGGCATATCGAGACCACTTGAACAAGTGTGATTGCATAGAACGGAGCCATGATTTCCTCCTTAGCGCGCAAGCGGGTTGAAGACTTGAAGGGTCGGATAACCCCGTTGATCAACGATTTTTGCGTTGATCTCCTTTTGCCGTTGCTGCTGTAGGCGGTCTTCCGCTGCCGCGACCATCTGGTACATCTGTAGCTTGGTCTGCTCGTTCTGAATCATGGCCTGCTCGGCCGCGATGCGGCCTTGCAGTTCCGCAATGGCTTTCGGGTCTTGTGTCTGGTTGATCTGCTGCATCAACTGGTCGATTTGGCTGAGACGGTTCTTCGCCGCGTCGTAGGCATCGAGCGCAAAGGCTTTGTCTTGCGCGCCTTTCACGGCCTGCGCTTCGCAGTTCGTGCGCTGCTCGTTCGAGGCAAAGCCGGTGCAAGCGTCATACACCTTGTTGTTGTCGTAGATGGATTCAGCGCGACCGCTCAGACCGGCATAGCCGCCTGATTTCACGCTGTCATAGACGCCTTGCCAGTCTTGCGGCAGGTAGTCCCGCAGTTGCGGGTTGTTGAACAGTTCGCCCATGCCGCGCGCACCAGTGACCGCAGCGTATTGCTGCTTCATTTGGTCGATCTGACTGACCATCTGGTCGTATTGCATCTTCCACTTCGCCATCGTTTCGATCTGGTTTTCCACGCTCTTGGCGATGGAAGCACCATCCGTCACGGGGATTTGTGCGAAGGCGGCCGACGACGCGGCAATGCCGACGGCCAGAATGCAAGAGGCTGATAATTTCTTCATGTTCGCCACTCCTGAGAGGTTGAGGGCGAACGTAGGACCGTGCTGTCCGGTCTGTCGGTCTGTTCAGAGACCGCGCCCAGTACGACTATGCGTTCTTGGGGCGACTAAGCGGCCGATCTGCTCTCGGCGGTCGGAACCCTTCTTTTCGGGTCGGCACCCGGTACGCGTAGGCGTCCTTGGGGCGGTGCAACGTTCGTGTTGGTTAAAGGTACAACCGAAGTTGATTGTACTTACTGTTAATGCAAAGTAGCTTCGCAACTACGGCCACCACATGCGACGGTCAATGATGATGCGGTCTGACAGGTACGCGATGTTCGCCAGTTCCGCCATTGCCATTTCTACTGTCCTGAACCGCTACGGCCGGCCTTTGTCGTCCATGACGGGGTGCTCTGTGGTGCCGTCCTGCACGGCCAAGGCAAAGCCCTTCCAGTAGTGCGCATACAGAATGACCTGCACGTCACCTGTGCGCGCTGGATCATCGCAGTAGTCTTGCAGGGCGTCGTAGCGTAAAGCCATCTTAGGGTCCTTCTTACGCAATCAATTAACGGCTCAGGTCGTCTTTGCCTGAGCGGTTGGTCTTATCCAGTTGCTGGGCATCCTTGGTCGCTTCGGTGTTGCTCTGGTGGCGCTGTGGAGCCCGTAGTTTTTTGTCCTGAGTGGGGTCAAGGTAGCCGACGATTTTCAGGGCAAGCGATTTGTCCTTGGCGTCACCAGCGGCCAAGGCTTTTGCTATGTGCCCGTAGCCGTTCCGGATGGCGCGTGACACACCGGAACGCCTGCGCGGTTCCCGCTCGGTCGCTTTGGTGCTCTCGCCTCGCTGGGCGGCATGTCGCGTTGACTGCTTGACCGTAAGGTGCGTGTGCGACCGTGCCCTGCGTGGTGTGGCATTGGCCTCGATGCCTTGTTCACGAAGCGACTCGGCAAAGCGTTCCCGCCATCGTTGCAGGTCTGCTTTTCGCGGGTTGAGTCGGCTTCCGTCGAGGCCCAGCGCTTTGACGCAAAGGTGCCCATGGGGATGCGCTTCATCGTCATGAATGGCGAAGACATACTCATGGTTGTCGCCAAACTCTGTTTTCGCGAATCTACGGATGGCATCATTCACTGCGCGCCGGTCGGTGCCGGGCGGCATGGACAGCACGATATTGAACGTCTCACGGCGCGAGCCATTGTCAGGCAAGCCGTACTGGCCGCTTTTCCATTCGTCGCGCACGTCTTGCACTGCCTCACGGCCGAGGATGATTTCGCCGTCTTGGTTCTCCAGTTCGACCAGGCCGTTGCGCGATATGTAATCGAGGTGCGCTTTGACCTGCGCAATGCCTTTGCCGCCGCCGGAGATCTTCACCATGACTTCGGGCGCTTTGCGGGTGGTCAGCATCAGCTTGTCGCGGACGCGAGCGCTACCGGTCAACAGCAGGGGCTTGGATGGCGGCGAAGTGCGTGACCGCGTCACCGTGCGCTTGGTTCCTTTGCTGGTAACGGGCTTGGTGTAGATGCGTTCGCCCCAGTCTTTCAAAATTCCATCAATGACTCGACTCATTCCAGCCTCCAGCGGTCAATGTTGGCGCGCATGATGTCTGCCACCCGCGCGGTGTGGGTTTTGATGTGACGGGTCAGTGTGTCGATACGCTCGGCAGTGACGACCGTCTCCAGCGTACGTCCTGCGTTCATGTGCCGGGCGATCTGGTTGAGGTTGCGACCGATGGCAAGCAGCCTTGAATTCGATTCGCCCAGCGTCCGTAACTCCGTCATGCCGAACTGCGGCTCGCCGCTAAGGTTGGCCCGTATCAGGTGGATGACCCAACGATTGGCGGACATGCCTTGCTGCAAGGCCAGTGCTTCGATGCGTGCATATTCCGTTTCGGTCAGGCGGACTTCCATGCGACGGCGCGAGGTGTCCGGTTGCTCATACGCTGATGGCTTGGTCGAATCGTGCGTTGATCCGCCGTTCAGCAGGCGCAGGATGACTTGGCGCAGTGCATCGCTAGGGTTGGTGTCTCTTTGCTCGCAATAGGCTTTCCAGCGCTGTTTCAAGTCGCCATTGAGCCGGACGCTAAGCGTCGCTTTGTTGTCTTTCATCGCGGCATCCTCGTTTGCATGCCCAGTTGGGCTTTGAGGTCTTGCAGCCGGGCCTGAGATTCGGCCTTGCTGAGTGATGGCGGTTGCGGTGCGCGCACCTTCACGCTGGCCGCGTTGCGCTCCCTTTTCGTTGCCACCTGAATGCCGGCTGACGGTACGAATCCACCTGTGCGGTGACGGTCAACCAGTCCCTTGAGATAGGCGACCTTCGACGTTCTGATGGTGCCCGGTTTCTTGATCGCACCTTCCAGTTCGTCGAGCAAAGCCTGTGCGCTATCGGCAGGAATGTTGGCGATCAGATTCTGAATCGACACCCTTTCAGCAGGTGCCAGCGAGCTAGGATATTGCAAGCCGTGGTCGGCTTCCGTTGTAGTAGTAGTGTTATAGATAGAGTTAGTGTTAGTAGTAGTGTTACCCGGCCGCCTATCCATACCCTGTCGATAGGGTATGGATACGGTATCGGGTTCGCTAACACCTTGATTTATAACGGTGTCAATTTTCCCGCTTTGAATCGGTGATGGGCTATCGCTAGGGTCTGCATAGGCTGTCGATACCCTATCGCTAGGGTATGCCAGTGCCATGGCTACCGTATCGCGCAATGGTTCGTCGGCGGGCAGTCGATTGATGAAGTCGCCCGCGTAGTCGTTGCGCCAGCGCTCGGGCAGGGCCGCAATCTGTTCAAGCGTTTTCTTCCTGAGCGTGGATGCGACGGCCATCTTGGCGGAGTTGTGGTCCCACCAGACTTTGACCCAAACGTGATTGGCATCAGCGTCGAAATAGATAAGGTCAGCATCGACGAGACGGCGGATGACATTCATCAGTTGTGATTCGACATCCCAGCCCATTTCCGACGCTGCGACACGCAGGACGATTTCATACGCGCCAATGACGTTGCTGAATGGCGAAGTCAGAAAGTAGAACAGCGCATAGCGGTCTTCAACCGTGCAGCCTGAGAGGCGATTTGAGCGCCATATCTGGTCGTTGATGGTTCGTTGCCGACTCATGCGCGCGGCCCTCGCGTAGCGGCCTCTACGGGCGTGATTTCATCGTCTGTTGGCTGGTCCAGATCCAGCGCTTCCGTCACCTGCAATGTACGAAAATAGACGCGACGCCCAACGCGCAGCATGGCGGGTTTCAGCTTGCGCGAAAAATCGGTATCGGTATAAAGCGCCACGCGGACGCCATCGGGAGATCGGCCTAGCAACGTGGCAACATCAACGATGCTCATCAAGGGACCAAACCGTCCCAACAAGTATTCTCCAGTAGTCATTCATATGCCTCACAAGTTCACCGTAGGTAATGCCAGTCTTTACCGTGAGAGCATTAATGTCAAACTTAAGTCATTGATTTAAAAGACCAAAATAGGGTATCGGCGAAAACCAAAATTACTCATAGGTAATTGCCAAGATAGGGCATATTGGATTTTTGGAAATGGTCGAGTTGAACCAAATCAATCTGGAAATCAAAGGCTTATAAGAAGGCTTCGAAGCCGCCTTTTTTCAGTATCGAAATCAGATTTTGGCTTGAAAAATTTTGTGGAAAATTTCCAACGATGTGCGCCTGTTCACATCCGATGGCGGCAAGGATGGCCGGTGCGTTGGATCAACGGAAGCTGTCAGAGGTCGGGCCGAGGGTGATGGGCATTGAAGAATGATTATGTGCCGACCGTAAAAGTACAAAAGCCCCGTGACATCATCACGGGGCTTCGGTACTCTAATTCTTGCAGATACCTGCTAGGAACCAGACTTCGCAATCTCATCCTAGCAAGGCTGGCTAGCATTGTCACTACCAGCTTAAAACCATTCAACGACATTAAACCAATATCTGCACCCTTGACGCTCAGGTCTCGCCCCGGACTCCGGCAGGATAAACAGGCGAATGGTGGAAACCTAACCAGCTCGGGAAAGAAGCTGGCTCTACCCCGTCTCGCTGTACGATAACAAGCACCTGATAAAGTGAGCATCAAGGCGGCTTCTGCGATGTAGTGATTGCGCGGTCTGGCGCTACATCCACAAAATCTGAATGCCCCGAATGGCCTGACGCTGGTCACTCCGTTCCCCGTTTCTTGGTGTACCCACCACGGGGGCATTAGGTTTGCTATGCTATTTCATGTGAATAGCTGGTTGCCCTCTCATAATGAAGAACTCGGGGTTCCTGCCTGGATCTGAAGTGATGGTTTTGTAGATTTCCATTTCATAAAAAAGGACGAAAAATGGGCGAGTCAAAACTGAAGAAGAACGCAGCTTTTCCCGAAGAGTTGGTCAGATTTTGGGAGCAAGAGCTTTGCGTGAATTTTGCGATTGCTTTGGCTCGGAAGACAGACTGGCTACTTCATGTGGATTGGCTGTCAGACAGTTATGATGAAGGTGAGTCCTCAGCGAACATGATCCCACTTAGGGTTTACGTTGCGGATAATGGTGACAAAATTTTTGATGTTAGGGGTGTTTTTAAAATACCTAGCTTTGTCGAACGTACGATAAGACCTTTAATGGAAAAGGCTCGTAGGCCATCGACTAAAGGTGTACGCACCCGTTTTTATTCGGAAGAAAAGCTTAGGTTATTACCTCTTCCGTTCAGTCCAGATGAGCAGAAAATTAGTGACGCGATAAAGGCTATCGACAATAACCCGCTGTTTCTGAAAGGCATACCTGAACGTAAGCCTCCTCATTTACCTGCCTATGAGGCAGCTGAGTTCACCTTTGGAAGATGTGCCGTATTTGCTCAAGCTCTGGCTAAGGCGAAGGGGTTGCCAACCTTCGGACTAATTGTCGTCAAATTCGCCCCTATGTGCTCCAGTGCGCAATGCTCGGAGGGCGAATACTTCCATAGCGTTGTTATGCACCAAGATGGCGAGGTCGAGGATGCATGGGGTAAAGCTCCGATAGCAGAAATTGCATCCCGCTTTGGAGTGGTCGAATTTGTTACGAGCGCCGAGGAGCATGACACGGTTATACGCAACTTGAGTACTAACACCCCCGATCGCTACCAACAAGCCTATGTGCAAGCGCAGGAACTAATCGCTCGCCACTTGTTGTAGTGGGGGAGTTATCTCGTTAGGAGGGCATTAATCTGCTGTGCCGGTTTACTAAGATTTGCTTGATGCGCCGGCAATGCGGTCCAGCTTCTGCACCAAGTCTTCCGCCCGCAAATGCGTATAGCGTTTGAGCATCTGCATTGACTTGTGGCCGCTGATGGCCGACACCTCCTGATCGCTCAAACCGGCTTCCACGAACCGGCTGACAGCCTCATGCCGCAGGTCATGAAAGCGGAAGTCCTCAAGGCCCGCTGCGCGCTTGGCATCGGTCCACGCTTTGTCGAACAGGTAGGGACGACGTATGCCATCCCGGCCGGGTTCGCCGAAGAACACCAATTCGGTTTCCGTAGGTCGCACGGGATTGGCAAGCGCCTCGGTGAACACGCGCGTTGCCTCGGCCGTCAGCGGGACGGTACGGGGCGAAGAGTTCTTGGTGTGCTCCAGCCGAACGACGCGTCGCTCGACGTCCACTTGCCGAATGCGCAGCGTGGCAATTTCAGATAGCCGCATGCCGGTCTGAACGGCAATGCGGACAATCCATCCGAACATCGGGTTCGAGTGCTTATCCACGGCTTGCAGCAGGCGGTTCTGTTCTTCTTGGGTCAATCGCCGGTTGCGGCCCGAGCCGGGGGCCGGTCGGCGGATGTTGGACACCGGATTGAAGGGCAGGCCGATACCCCATTCCTTGATCGCGACGGTGAACAGGTGGCCCAGCAGCGCCAGTTCCAAGCGTACCGTGTTGTTACTGCGCGGCCGCAGCTTGCCGTTCTTGTCCGGGTCGCCCGCCAGTCGCGTGTCGCGGAACTGCGCCACGATCTCGGCGTTCAGGGCGGCCAGTGAATACTTGCCAAGGTGCTGGATGATGACCTGCGCCTTCTTGTGTTCGCCGGCTTGGGTCGAGGCCCGCTTGGTGGGCGTGACTTCCTTGAGGTAGCGGGCCAAGGCCGCTTCGACGGTAATGCGCTCGGCGGGCGCTCGCTGGATGTATACGCCACGTACCATCTCGTCTTCGGTACGGCGCGCCCAGTCCTCGGCGTCCCGCTTGGTGCGGAACGTCTTGGCCGTGGCCGGCCAACCTGTCTTGCGGATGAGGGCTTTCCAAGTCCCCGAGGAAGTCTTAACAATCGTAGCCATGAGTGCTCCGGTGTGGGGCTAGCGCCGCATCACTGTACCGAAACTGTACCTGACCACTTTCTCAAGAAATCCCCTGGTACGGGGCTTGTGCTGCGAACACTTCCAAGTTGTTGATTTCTCAGAAGTTTTTGAATGGTGCCCGAGGCCGGAATCGAACCGGCACGCCTTGCGGCGGGGGATTTTGAGTCCCCTGCGTCTACCAATTTCACCACTCGGGCGAGTGGCGCATGAGCCTCTGTGCTGGCGGGGAGCCAGCGCTGCATGCGCGTAGCGAAGTCGGCCATTATAGGCGGTCTTGAAATTCCCGCCACTACCCCCATCTGGCCCCCCAATGGGCGCCGCCACTGGTTAGCCGCGCCGCCCCTTCGCCAACCCCAACACAGCTAAAGAGACCATGACCGAACAAGCCTCTTCCGCGACCGCCGCGCCTGCCGAAACCCTGGGCTTCCAGGCCGAGGTGAAGCAACTGCTGCACCTGATGATCCACTCGCTCTACAGCAACAAGGAGATCTTCCTGCGCGAGCTGGTGTCGAACGCATCGGACGCCTGCGACAAGCTACGCTTCGAGTCCATCGACAACCCCGCGCTGCTGGAAGGCGACAGCGAGCTGCGCATCCGTATCGATTTCGACAAGGACGCGCGCACGATCACGCTGTCGGACAACGGCATCGGCCTGTCGCGCGACGAGGCGGTGGCCAACCTGGGCACCATCGCGCGCTCGGGCACCAAGGAGTTCTTCTCGCGCCTGACGGGCGACAAGCAGAAGGACGCGCAGCTCATCGGCCAGTTCGGCGTGGGTTTCTATTCGTCCTTCATCGTGGCCGACAAGGTCACCGTGGTCAGCCGCCGCGCCGGCCTGCCCGCCGACCAGGCGGTGCGCTGGGAATCCGACGGCCAGGGCGAGTTCAGCGTGGCCCAGGTGGAGAAGGCCGATCGCGGCACGGAAGTGACCTTGCACCTGCGCGCCGACGAGGACGACTTCCTGGACGGCTGGCGCCTGCGCAGCGTGCTGCGCCGCTATTCCGACCACATCTCCCTGCCCATCCAGATGCGCAAGGAAGATTACGACGCCGAGAAGTCGGAGCAGGTGAAGACCGACGAATGGGAAAGCGTGAACCAGGCCAATGCCCTGTGGACGCGCAGCAAGTCGGACGTGACCGACGAGCAGTACCGCGAGTTCTACAAGCACGTCTCGCACGATTTCCAGGACCCGGCCGCGTGGACGCACAACCGCGTCGAAGGCCGCAGCGAATATACCCAGCTGCTGTACATCCCCAAGCAGGCCCCCTTCGACATGTGGGACCGCGATGCCCGCCGTGGCGTGAAGCTGTACGTGAAGCGCGTGTTCATCATGGACGACGCCGAACAACTGCTGCCGTCTTACCTGCGTTTCGTGCGCGGCGTGATCGACTCGGCCGACCTGCCGCTGAACGTCTCGCGCGAGATCCTGCAGGAAAGCCGTGACGTGCGCGCCATCCGTGAGGGCTCGGCCAAGCGCATCCTGTCGCTGCTGGAAGACCTGGCGGAAAACCGGCAGGACGACTACGCGGCTTTCTGGGCCGAGTTCGGCCAGGTGCTGAAGGAAGGCACGGGCGAAGACCCCGCCAACCAGGAGCGCATCGCCAAGCTGCTGCGCTTCGCGTCGACCAGCACCGAAGGCGGCGCGCAGACGGTGTCGCTGGCCGATTATGTGTCGCGCATGAAGGAAGGCCAGGACAAGATCTACTACGTCACGGCTGATTCCGTGGCCGCGGCCTCGGCCAGCCCGCACCTGGAGATCTTCCGCAAGAAGGGCCTGGAAGTGCTGCTGTTGACCGACCGCGTGGACGAGTGGATGCTGTCGCACCTGCGCGAGTTCGATGGCAAGCCGCTGTCCTCGGTCGCCAAGGGCGGCCTGGACCTGGAAAGCCTGGCCGATGACGAGGAAAAGAAGCGCCAGACCGAGGTGGCCGAGCAGTTCAAGCCGCTGGTCGAGCGCCTGCAGACCGCACTGGCCGACAAGGTCAAGGAAGTGCGCGTCACGCTGCGCCTGGTCGATTCGCCGGCGTGCGTGGTGGTGGGCGAGCACGAGCTCAGCCCGCACCTGCTGCGCATGCTGAAGAACGCCGGCCAGGAAGCGCCCGAGGTCAAGCCCGTGCTGGAGATCAATCCGGACCACGCGCTGGTGGCGCGGATTCGCGATGCGCAGGACGCTGAGTTCGGCGACTGGGCGAACCTGCTGCTGGACCAGGCCTTGCTGGCGGATGGCGCGCAACTGGCCGACCCCTCTGCGTTCGTGAAGCGGGTGAATGCGCTGCTGCTGGCGCGTTGATCCCAGGTCATTGGTTTGAAGGAAACGCGGCCGAGCGGGTGGGCCGCGTTTTCTTTTTCCGACGGGCGCAACGTCCCGTGGATGTTTTGGTCCGTCGACGGTGGCGCTGCCTGATCGTAGAATGAGTGCTCTACGGAGCGCGGCATGAGTCCTTTATTGAAATCTTCCCGCAGGTCGGCATCTTCCGCCGATGCCCAGGCGATCAGTCATGATCACTGGTTCCGTGCGCGTGTCGAGGCCAGCTTGGCCGATCCCCGCCCATTGGCATCGCACGATGATGTCATGGCTGAAGTGGATGTGTTGATCGACACGCTTGAGGCCGACTCGCCTCACCTCTCCCAGAAGTAAGCAAGCGCCAGGGCCAAGTGCCCGACACGGACTGAACCCATGGGGAGCAGTAGGGAAGATGTTGCCTGTTCAATGGCGCGCCAGCGCGCGCGCTGACCTGATGACCATCCTGGCATTCATCGCGGAAGACAGTCCCGGCGCTGCACGAAAGATGAAGCGTCTCGTGTCGGAGGCAACCCTGTCTGCTGCCAGGCATCCAGAGTGGTTCAGGCCTGGACGCGTCGCTGGCACCCGGGAGCTAGTCATCTCAGCCAACTACATCCTCGTGTATCGCGTCAGGTGACTCACCTGGAAGTCGTGAGTGTCCTGCATGCGCGCCGTGAGTATCCAAGAGGTTGATTTCTGGACTCGCCATTGGGCGATGCCAAACAAAAAGCCCGGCGCCGCGATCCTTCGCGGTGCCGGGCTGTGCCACCCGCTGGCAATCTTGCTGCTTAGGCCGTCGCGGCCTCGGCGGGCGCTTCCGCCGGTGCGCTGTGGCGGATCAGGTGGTCGAAGGCGGCCAGCGATGCCTTGGAACCTTCGCCCATCGCAATGACGATCTGCTTGTAGGGCACGGTCGTCACGTCACCGGCGGCGAACACGCCGGGCACCGAGGTTTCGCCGCGGGCATCGACCTCGATCTCGCCGAAGCGGGTCAGGGCCACGCCGCTGTCCTTCAGCCAGGCGCTGTTGGGCACCAGGCCGATCTGGACGAAGACGCCTTCCAGCGCGACGGTCTTGCTCTCGCCCGATGCGCGGTCGGTGTAGACCAGACCATTCACGCGGCTGCCGTCACCGGTCACCTCGGTGGTCTGCGCCTGGGTGATGATGTCGACGTTGGCCAGGCTGCGCAGCTTGCGCACCAGCACGGCGTCGGCCTTCAGTTCCGGCGCGAACTCCAGCAGCGTGACGTGCGAGACGACACCGGCCAGGTCGATGGCGGCTTCGACACCCGAGTTGCCGCCGCCCACCACGGCGACGCGCTTGCCCTTGAAGAGGGGGCCGTCGCAGTGGGGGCAATAGGCCACGCCCTTGTTGCGGTACTGGGCTTCGCCAGGCACGTTCATTTCGCGCCAGCGGGCGCCGGTGGCGATGATGACGGTCTTGCCGCGCAGCGTGGCGCCGCCGGCGAAGCCGATCTCGACGCCTTCGGGCGTGGTCTTCAGGCTTTCGGCGCGCTGCAGGTTCATGATGTCCACGTCGTACTGGCGCACGTGCTCTTCCAGCGCGACGGCCAGTTTCGGCCCTTCGGTTTCCTTGACGGAAATGAAGTTCTCGATGGACATCGTGTCCAGCACCTGGCCGCCGAAGCGCTCGGCGGCGACGCCGGTGCGGATGCCCTTGCGGGCGGCATAGATGGCCGCGGCGGCGCCGGCGGGGCCACCGCCCACGACCAGCACGTCGAAGGGCGCCTTGGCGTTGAGCTTGGCGGCTTCACGCGAGGCGGCGCCGGTGTCGACCTTGGCCAGGATCTCTTCCAGGCCCATGCGGCCCTGGCCGAAAGGCTCGCCGTTCAGGTAGATGGTGGGCACCGACATGATCTGGCGCTTGTCCACTTCTTCCTGGAACAGCGCGCCGTCGATGGCGACGTGCTTCACGTTGGGGTTCAGCACGGCCATCAGGTTCAGCGCCTGCACGACGTCCGGGCAGTTCTGGCACGACAGCGAGAAATAGGTCTCGAAACTGAGCGGCACGTCCAGGGCGCGGACCTGTTCGATCACGTCCTGGGCGGTCTTCGAAGGATGGCCGCCGGTGTGCAGCAGGGCCAGCACCAGCGAGGTGAATTCGTGGCCCATGGGCAGGCCGGCGAAGCGGATGCCCGCCTCGGCGCCGGGGCGGCCGATGGAGAACGAGGGGCGGCGCACGCCGGTGTCTTCACGGCGCACGACCAGCGTGACCTTGTCGGACAGGCCGTCGATGTCCTGCAGCAGGCCGAGGGTCTCCTGCGACTTCGGGCTGTCGTCCAGGTCGGCGACGATCTCGATGTCTTGGGTGAGACGTTCCAGGTAGGCTTTGAGCTGGGTCTTCAGGCTGGCGTCCAACATGGCTAGATTCCTTTAAATCAGGGTACTTTCAAGAATTTTGGGCGGAAAAAAGGCCCGAGCGCCCGCTCGGGCCCCATCCTGGCGCCGCGGAGCTGGCTTTGCCAGTCCGCAGGCGCGCCCCCTTGAGGGGGAGACGCGTGAGCGTCTCGGGGGTGGGTCTTAAATTTTGCCGACCAGGTCCAGCGAGGGCTTCAGCGTTTCGGCGCCTTCGGTCCACTTGGCGGGGCAGACTTCGCCCGGGTGCGAGGCCACGTATTGGGCAGCCTTGACCTTGCGCAGCAGTTCCGACGCGTCACGGCCGATGCCGTTGTCGTGGATTTCCAGGACCTTGATCTGGCCTTCGGGGTTGATCACGAAGGTGCCGCGCAGGGCCAGGCCTTCTTCTTCGATCAGCACGCCGAAGTTGCGGGCCAGCAGTTGGGTGGGGTCGCCGACCAGGGGGTACTGGACCTTCTTGATGGCTTCCGAGGTGTCGTGCCAGGCCTTGTGCGAGAAGTGGGTGTCGGTCGACACGCCGTAGATCTCGACGCCCAGCTTCTGGAATTCGGCGTAGTGGTCAGCCAGGTCTTCCAGTTCGGTGGGGCACACGAAGGTGAAGTCAGCGGGGTAGAAGACGACGACAGACCACTTGCCTTTCAGCGACTCGTTGGACACGTCGACGAACTTGCCGTTGTGGTAGGCGGTGGCTTTGAAGGGCAGGACTTGGGTGTTGATCAGGGACATGCGTCAGCTCCTAATTGGCTTGAAAAGATGGGCTAGCGGGTAACCACAAGACGTATCGTACAGAGACTTGTGCAATTATCAAAATTGATTGATTTGATGTGGATAATTGCTTTTGTATATCGCCAGGGTGAAAAAATGGCCTGGCACCCTGCAACGTACAACAGGGCCTAGGCTAGTGCCGGGATATGTCAGGCCGGTTGCGCGGGGGCGCTGCCGGCCGTGATTTCACGATGGGGACGCAGGCGCCGTTATCAAGCCAGCGGCAGCGTCAGCACCTCGGCGGCGGCCGCGCGCTGGCTGACACGCTCATACCAGGCGCGCAGGCGCGGCGTGGCAGGGCGCTCGATGGGCAGGCCCAGCCAGCGGTGCGCCTGCGCGCCGACGGCGATGTCGGCCACGGTGAAACGCTTGCCGGCCAGGAAATCCCGGGTGAACAGCACGTCTTCCAGCAGCAGGGCCTTGCGGTTGCTCTGGGCGACCGAGGCGGCGACCAGGGCGTCGTCGCGCTTGTCTTCGGGCGTGCGGATCAATTGCAGGAAGGCGTCGCGCATGGCGGGGCCGAACTCGGTGGTCTGCCAGTCCATCCAGCGGTCGGCGTCGGCGCGGGTGCGCAGGTCGCCGGGCCAGAGGTTGCCGGCGCCGTTGCGCGAGGCCAGATAACGCACGATGGCATTCGACTCCCACAGGATGAAACCGTCATCGTCGATCACGGGGACCAGGCGGTTGGGGTTCATGCGCGCATATTCCGGGGTGTCGACATGGCCGAACTTGCCGCCGGCGTCGATGCGCTCGAAGGGCAGGTTCAGTTCGCGGGCGGCCCAGACGACCTTCTGTACGTTGACGGAACTGAGGCGTCCCCAGATTTTCAGCATGCCCTTACCCCTTGGTCGGTGCGTGTGTTGTCGATGATTCATGGCCGGCTCAGCAGCCCAGGTCCGGCAGGTGGCGCCGCGGCCAGTCGCAGGCCTGCCCGAAGCGGACCCAGTCGAAGGCCGGGCCCGGATCGGTCTTGCGGCCCGGCGCGATGTGTTCGTGGCCCATGGCGTGGACCAGCGGATAGCGGGCGCGCAGCGCGGCGGCAAGGCTTTCCAGCGCATCGTACTGCGCGTCGGTATAGGGCAGCACGTCGGTGCCTTCCAGTTCGATGCCCAGCGAGAAGTCGTTGCAGCGCTCGCGGCCGGCAAAACGCGACACGCCGGCATGCCAGGCGCGCGCCTCGGTGGCGGCGAACTGCACCACCTCGCCATCACGCCGCACGAAGAAATGCGCTGACACGCGCAGGCCGCGCAGGCGTTCCAGCCAGGGGTGGGCGCCGTGGTCCAGCGTGTTGGTGAAGAGGCCTTCCACATGCGGGCCGCCGAATTCGCCGGGCGGCAGGCTGATGTTGTGGATCACCAGCAGGCTGACTTCCGCGCCCTCGGGGCGGGCGTCCACGTTGGGCGAGGGGCAGTGCCGCACGCCAGGTGCCGGCCGCAGCCAGCCGTGGCGGTCCAGGTTCACGCGCGCGGGCCCGCCTGGGCGTGGTCGTGGCTGCACCAGGTCTGGCCGCCCAGCAGCAGCGCTTCCTCGCGCGGCAGGTGGATGCCGCAGTGGGCGCAGCGCACCATCATGGGCAGCGAGGCCGGGTCGGCCTTCGGCGCAGCAGCGGCGTCGCGGCGGGGCGGCGCCTGCTTGGGCGCGGCGGACTTCTGCGCCTGCCTGGCCTTGTTGTTGGCAATCATGCGCGCGATCAGCAGCGCGGCGATGATCAGGAGTATCCAGAACAGTATCTTGCCCATGGTGGCGATGAGATCAGCCGCGGGTTAGCCGCGCTGCAATATGACTTCGATGACGAAACGGCTGCCGGAGTAGGCCAGCAGCATGAAGGCGAACCCGGTCAGCGTCCAGCGCAGGGCCACGCGGCCACGCCAGCCCCGGATGTGGCGGCCCAGCAGCAGGCCGCCGAAGGTCAGCCACGACAGCAGGGTGAAGATGGTCTTGTGGTCCAGCGGCAGCACCGCGCCGGTGATCTGCATGGAACTGATGGAGCCCGAGCCCACGGCCAGCGTCAGCATGGAGAACCCCATCCAGATCAGGCGGAACAACTGCTGCTCCTGCACCAGCAGGGGCGGCATGGAGTCCATCAGGCGCTCGAAGATGCTCAGGCGCCCGCTGGTGTCCTCGGGCAGGGCGGCGGCGGTGTCCAGCGGGCGGTGCAGGTGGCGGTCGATGATCGCCATGAGGATGCTGTGCAGCGCCGCGATGGTGATGAAGCCATAGGCGGCCAGCGAGATCAGCAGGTGGGCGCGCAGCCAGGGGTTGCCCGCGTGCGCGACGATCTGGGCCTCGGGGAAGCAGGCCGCCAGCAGGCAGGTCAGGGCGGCCAGCGGCAGCAGCAGCAATTGCAGGCCGTCGGCGCGCAGGACCAGATTTTCCAGCCAGTACATGGACATGCCCAGCCACGTGGCGGCCGACAGGGCGAGCGCCCAGTTCAGCTGCAGGGTGTCGCCGGCCAGGATGCTGCCGTGCAGGGCCGTGACCTGGAGCACCAGCGCCGTCAGCAGCGTGACGTGGCTGGCCTTGCCGGCCGAGACCGTGCCGCCGCGCCCCAGCGTGCGCCATAGCAGCAGGCCGGGCACGGCATAGGCCAGGGCCGCCAGCAGGTGAAATACAATGCCTGAAGACATAGAATCCGTCGGTCTCGGGCGAGCCGCCTTTGCGGTGGATGGGCCCTGCGTGTGGGGGCCAGTCACCCTGCCGCAGCGTTCGCCTTTGGGCCGACTAGTTTAAGCGAAACGACACTCATGCTTGATAACCTGACCAATCGCCTGTCGCGGGTCGTGAAAACCCTGCGCGGCGAGGCGCGGCTGACCGAGGCCAACACGCAGGAAATGCTGCGGGAGGTCCGCCTGGCGTTGCTGGAAGCCGACGTGTCGCTGCCCGTGGTGCGCGAATTCGTCTCCCGCGTGAAGGAAAAGGCGCTGGGCACCGAGGTTGCCGGCAGCCTGAATCCGGGCCAGGCCCTGGTCGGCGTGGTGCACAAGGAGTTGACGGCGCTCATGGGCGGGGACCTCGGTCCCGAGTCCGGCGAGCTGTCGCTGGCCGTGCAGCCGCCCGCCGTGATCCTGATGGCGGGCCTGCAGGGCGCCGGTAAAACCACCACCACCGGCAAGCTGGCGCGCTGGCTGTCCGAGGGCGGACACGTCCAGAACGGCCGCAAGACCGGCAAGAAGAAGGTGCTGGTGGTCAGCGCCGACGTCTATCGCCCGGCCGCCATCGAGCAGTTGAAGACCGTCGCCGCCCAGGTCGGCGTCGATTTCCTGCCGTCCGACCCCAGCCAGAAGCCCGAGGCCATCGCCCAGGGCGCCGTCGATCACGCCCGCCGCCATCACTACGACGTGCTGATCCTGGACACGGCCGGCCGCCTGGGCATCGACGAGGCCATGATGCGCGAGATCCAGGCGCTGCACGCCCTGGTCAAGCCGGTCGAAACCCTGTTCGTGGTCGACGCCATGCAGGGCCAGGACGCGGTCAACACCGCCAAGGCCTTCGGCGAGGCGCTGCCCCTGACGGGCGTGGTGCTGACCAAGCTGGACGGCGACGCGCGCGGCGGCGCGGCGCTGTCGGTGCGTCATGTCACCGGCAAGCCGTTGAAGTTCGTCGGTGTGTCGGAAAAGCTGGATGGACTGGAGCCGTTCCACCCCGAGCGCATGGCGCAACGCGTGCTGGGCATGGGCGACATCGTGTCGCTGGTCGAGCAGGCACAGAAGAACATCGACATCGCGGAAGCCCAGAAGCTGGCGTCCAAGATCAAGTCCGGCAGCAAGTTCGACCTGAACGACTTCCGCGAACAACTGGGCCAGGTCAAGAAGATGGGCGACATGGGCTCGCTCATGGAGAAGCTGCCCGCGCAGTTCCAGGCGGCCGCCGGCCAGTTGCAAAGCGGCCAGGCCGACAAGCAGCTGCGCCGCACCGAAGGCATCCTGAATTCCATGACCCCGCTGGAGCGCGCCAAGCCCGAGCTCATCAAGGCCTCGCGCAAGCGCCGCATCGCCGCGGGCGCTGGCGTGCCGGTGCAGGAAGTGAACCGCCTGCTGTCGCAGTTCGACCAGATGCAGGGCATGATGAAGCAGATGAAGAAGGGCGGCATGGCGAAGATGATGCGCGCCATGGGTGGCCTGAAGGGCCTGGGCAAGCTGGGCGGGGGCGGGTTCCGCTGAGTCTTGCGCCGGGGGCAGGCCCCGGTTCCGCGCATGAGAAAGGCGCCGCTCCTCCCGAGCGGCGTTTTTTTATTCCGCCGCGCGCGCCGCGGTGTGGATGGCCAGGCCTGTTTCCCCGGGGGCGATATCCGGCCGCAGGGTCAGCGCCGGGATCAGGTAGTCCCCCCCGTTCTGCTTTCGATAGGGGATCGGTGAGGTGGTCTCCAGCGTATCCAGCCGCCGGCCCAGGGCTTCGCGCAGCGACGGAAAGTCCGTCTCGGTCAGCCGGCTCGTCTGGTAGACGAGATGCGGTGGCAGCACCGCGAAGCCGGGATAGAACAAGGTGCCGTGATGGATGGGAAAGAGCAGGTCCTCGATCGGCCCGTTCACGCCGCGGGCGCCGTAGTGCGCCTCCCAACCCCCGATGGTGACCACCAGCATGGCGCGCTTTCCCGCCAGGGTGCCTTCGCCATAGCGGTCCCCCCAGTGCGTGTCCGAGTGTTCGCCGACGCCATAGGCGAAGCCGTTGGCATAGACCCGGTCGACCCAGCCTTTCAGGATGGCGGGCATGGAAAACCACCAGAGCGGGAACTGCAGGATGAGCAGGTCGGCCCAGCGCAGCTTTTCCTGTTCCTGGGCGATGTCGGCCGCCTGCGTGCCTTGCGTATAGGCCGCCCTGGAGTCCTGCGTCGCGGAAAAGCGTGCCCCCGGAGGGAGGGCCGTGTTGTCGCTGGCATCCAGCACGGCTTTCCATTTCATGGCGTAGAGGTCGGAGACCTGGACGGCGTGACCGGCCGCTTCCAGGCGCTGGACGGCGAAATCCTTCAGGGCGCCAGTGAGCGAGCGGGGTTCGGGATGCGCGTGGACGAGCAGGATGTTCATGGTTCGATTCCTTGGGGGGGGGGCGAGGCAGGATGGCTACACGATAGGAATCGCCGGGATATATTGGAAATGAATTTCCAAAATACTAGGTATTGCCATGCGCAATTTCACGACGCAGATCGACCTGAGGCGGATCGATCTGAACCTGCTGGTCACCCTGGATGCGCTGCTGGCCGAACACAACGTGACGCGCGCGGCGGCACGCCTGCATCTGGCCCAGCCCACCGTCAGCGTGCAACTGGCCCGCTTGCGGGAGGCTTTCGAGGACCCGCTGCTGCTGCCGGGCCCGCGTGGCATGCGGCCCACCGCGCGGGCGGAGTCCCTGCGCGAGCCCTTGCGCCTGGCCTTGCAGGCCTTGGCGAGCGCCGTGGCGCCGGCGCCGGCCTTCGATCCTGCCCATGCCTCGCAGGTCTGGCGCGCCGCGGCTTCCGACTACAGCGCGTCGACCATCCTCTGGCCCGCCATGGCGGCATTGCGGGCGCGTGCGCCTGGCACGCAGCTGGCGGTGCTGCAGGTCGTTCCCGGCCACATCGGCAAGCTGGCGGAGCAGGGGCACATCGACCTTGCGTTCCATATCGCCGAGGATGCGCCGCAAGGCTTGCGCAGCCGTGCGCTCTTTTCGGATCGTTATGTGCTGGCTGGCCGGGCCGGGCACCCTGGGCTGCTTCGGCGGCCCAGCCTGGCGCAGTTCCGCAAGCTCGAGCACGCCATCGTGTCGCCGGACGGGGGCGGCTTCCATGGCGTGACGGATCTGGCGCTGGCGCAGCGGGGGCTGGTGCGCCGGGTGGCGGTCTCCGTGCCGAGCTTCCTGCTGCTGGCTTCGGTCCTGGCCGTCACCGACCTGGTGGCCATGATTCCCCGCCGGCTGGTGCAGGGGAACCCGGCGCTACGGCTCGTGGAGGCGCCGGTGGCCGTGCCGGGGTTCGAGATGCTGATGCTGTGGCACGAGCAGGTGCACCGCGATCCCGGGCACCAATGGCTGCGCGAACAGATCGCGCAGGCGGTGTGATCGGGGGTCAGCCCCTGCTGGCCTTGGGCGCCTGGCGTCCGAGCTGCATCACCGTCATGCCGGCAATGGCAACCCCGCCGCCAATCAGCAGCGACGCGGTCAGGGGCTCGCCCAGCCAGGCACTGGAAACCAGGATGCCGAAGACGGGCACCAGCGTGATGTAGCCGGCGGCGGCGCCCGCGCCCAGCGTCTTCACGCCTTCGAAGAACCAGGCATAGGCGATGGCGGTGGAGCCGACGCCCAGCAGCAGCAGGTAGAACCAGCTGTCGCCGCCGGCGTTCAGCATGGCCGACCAGCCCGTGCCGCCTTCGGCGACCAGGCTGACCGCCAGCAGCATGAGGGCGCCCATCAGGGCCGTGACCGTGGTGGCGGTGAGCGCATCGACGCCGCCCAGGACCGCCCGGCCGATCAGCGTGTAGGCCACCCAGCAGGCCACGCAGCCGAGCAGCAGCAGTTCGCCGATGCCGGTCTGGCCCGTCAGGAGCTGCAGGAGCGAGCCGTTGCTGATGGCGAAGAGGGCGCCGCCCACGGCCATGAGCATGCCCAGGACGATCTTGCCGTTCAGCTTTTCGCCGAAAATGAGCGCGGCCAGCAGCAGCGTGACGGCGGGATTGATGGTGATGACGACCGCGCCCTTGCTGGCGGGCACCAGTTGCAGGCCCAGCATGAAGAAGACCGAATAGCCGCAGACGCCGGCGGCCGAGGCCCAGAAAAGTCCCGTCCATTGGCGCCGGTTGAGCCGGGTGAGCGTGTCGAGCCGGCCACTGTGGGCCAGCCACAGCAGCAGCGCGGCGCTGGCGATCAGGAAGCGCACGCTGGCGGCGCCGATGGGGGGCATGGTCTGGGCGACGTAGCGCCCCCAGGACCAGGACGCACCCCAGAGGATCGCCATGCCGAGCAGGCGAAGATGGGTGCGCATGAGGGGTGAAGCAGGGCGGGTCATTGGCGGGCCGGAAAGACTGCAGACCGCTATTGTGACGCAATCCCGGGCGGCGCCGCCCGGCGCCTACTTGCAGACGTGGTCGACGTCCGGATAGCGGGTGTCGGGTTCGGTCTCGGTGATCTTGCGCAGCAGGTAGAGCAGGGCGACGCGTTCCGCCTCGTTCAGCGGGCCGAAGGTGGCCTCGGAGATCGCTTGCGCATGCGGTTTCATCTCGGCCACCAGTTGCTTGCCCTCGTCCGTCAGGCTCACGATGACCTTGCGGCGGTCGATCGGGTCGGGCTGCAGGGCAATCAGTTCGCGGCTCTTGAGCCGGTCGACGACGCCGCGGATGGTGGCCTGGTCGATGACGGTGGCCTTCACCAGCTCGCTGATCGAGGCGGTGCCGTCATCGCTGAGCGCGCACATCACCACGAACTGGGCGACGGTCAGCTTCGAATCGGGAATGAATTCCTGGAAGAGCGCCGTGTGGCGCTGGTAGGCGCGGCGCAACAGGTGGCCGACCTGCGAGGAAAAGACGTAGGGATCGATGGCTGCGGCGGGGCCGTGGGTGTCCGGATCGGGCTTGGGTGTCTGCATGGGCGTGGGAGTGTTCAGGGCCACGGCGGCAAGGCGGATGGCATGCGCGCTAGTCTACGCGGGTTGCGTGTCGGAGAGGGGCGCGTCGGCGCGCGGCATGCCAGGCTGTTTGCGGGCGAGCAAGGCGTTGCGCACTGTCTCGGGCGTGTAGGGCGGCGCGCACAGGCGCAGCCCGGTCGCGTCGAAGAGCGCGTTGGCAATGGCCGGCGCGCCGGGCAGCGACGCCGATTCGCCCGCGCCCATGGGCGGTTCGTCCTGGCGCGGCATCAGCAGCACGTCGATCTCGGGCAGGCGGGTGAAGTCCAGGATGGGATAGGCGCCCCATTCCCGGCTGGCCACGCCCTGCGCGTCGAAGCGGACCTGCTCGAGCAGCGCACGGCTGAGTGTCTGCACGATGTTGCCGTGGACCTGGTGGCGTACGCCATCGGGATTCACCATGAGTCCGGCATCGTGGCCCACCACGACGCGGTCGATGGTGACGTGGCCGCTGTCCGGATCGACGCGCAGGTCGACCACCCAGGCGGCCCAGGCTGCGCCGAAGCCGGGAAACTTGCTGTGGATGTAGCGGGCATAGGCCACGCCGCGTCCGTGCAACAGGCCATCGCTGCCGGGCGTGCCGCGGCTGCCGGCCGCGCCCGCCTGCCAGTGCGCGCGTTCGGCCGTGGCGCGCAGCAGGTCGATGGCGCGGGTGTCATCCAGGTGGTGCAGGCGGAAGGCCACCGGGTCCTGGCCCGCCATGTGCGCCAGCTCGTCGATCATGCATTCGTGCGCATAGGCATTGGGCAGGGCGGAGACGCCGCGCAGCCACGAGGCGCGCACCAGCGGCGGCATGTCGTGGCAGGTGATGTTCAGGTGCGGATAGCGATAGGCCGGCACCGCCGTGCGGTCGCCCATCTGCAGCGTGCGGGGCTGGCCCGGCACGCGGCCGGTCAGCAGCAGCGCCAGCAGCGGCGCGTCGTTCGAGGGATAGCGCACGCCGAAGTCATAGGCCAGCAGCTTGCCGTCTTCATCCAGCGCCGCTTCGGCGTCGACCAGCTGGGCGGTGCCCTTGGGCTCCCACTGGTGTTCCTGCTCGCGCGTCAGCTGTACGCGTACCGGTGCGCCATCGGCGATGGCCAGCAGGGCGGCGTCGCCGCACACGTCATCGGCGCAGTTGCGGCCATAGCAGCCCGAGGCCTCCATGCGCACGACTTCGATGTTGCCTTCGCCGAGGTCGAGCAGGCGGTCCAGGTCGACGCGCAACATGTGCGGGTTCTGCGTGCCGGACCAGACGGTCAGGCGTCCGTTGGCATGATCCGCCACCGCACAGGACGGGCCGATGGAGGCGTGCATCTGGTAGGGCCAGACATAGCTGCGCCGCAAGCGCCGGGTATCGGGCGTCGTGGCCAGGGCGTGCGCGGTATTGCCATCGTCGCGCAGGTGGCGGGGCTCGGCGCGGTTGGCGCGCAGCGCGGCCTCGAGATCGCCGAGATCAGGCGCGGGCGGGATCTCGCGCCAGTGCACCTTGAGCGCGCGCATGGCGGCCACGGCCTGCTCTTCGCGGTCGGCCACGACGCCGACGAAATCGCCGCGCGCGACGACGCGGACGCGGCCGGGCAGGTGCGCGACCGAGTCCGTGTCGACCGACAGCAGGCTATGGCCCACGAAATCGCCGCCATCGCGGCCCGGGTAGGGCGGACGCACGACCCGGCCGTGCCGCATGCCGGGCACCCGTACGTCATGCACGAACGTAAGCCCGCCCGTGGCCTTGGCGGGGATGTCCACGCGTGGACGTGCCCGGCCGACCACGGTGTAGTCGGAGGCGGGCTTGAGCGGCGCGTCGTCGGAAAGCGTGAGCCTGTCGTGCCGTGCGCGCAGCAGTTCACCGTAATGCAGCGTGCGCGTATCGGCCTCATCGGCAAACACGATGCGGCCCGCGCGGGCGCGCAAGGCCGTGGCGGGAACCTGCCACCGCGCCGCGGCCAGCGCCAGCAGATGCGCGCGCGCCTGCGCCGCCGCGCGGCGCAAGGGCACGGCCGAGATCTGGATGCTTGCACTGGCGATGGTGGGGCCCTGGTTGGGCGCGGCCTCGGTGTGGCCCAGGATCATTTCCAGCTGCTCGAAGGGGACGTCGAGCTCTTCGGCCACGATCTGCGCCAGCGCGGTCCGGATGCCGGTGCCCAGGTCGACGTGGCCGTTGAAGGCCAGCGCGCGCCAGCCTGCCGGCGTGCCGGGGGCATCGAGCACCGCGACGAAGATCTCCGGCGTGGCGGGCACGTAGTCGGACGCGGCGCCGGGCTGGCCGGGCGCCGGCGTCGGAGGCGCCACCGGTACGCGGATCACCAGCAGTGCGCCGCCGCGATCGAGCAGGTCGTCGTGGAGAGCCTTGGGCTGGGGCAGGTTCATCGTGGCGAGCTTATCGCGGCAGGGCCTCGATGTCGACGAGGGCCTGGGCGAGCGGCATGACCGCGGCATACTTCTGCGCCATGTCGAACAGGTTGGCCTCGTGCGGCCCGATTGCGCGGTCGCCCACGCAATCCGAGACGACCAGCGGACGGAAACCCGCCTGCATGGCGTCGACCACGCTGGCCCGCACGCAGCCGCTGGTCACGCAGCCGGCCACCAGCAGGGTCTGCACGCCGCGTTGCGTCAGCCAGGGGGCCAGCATGGTGCCGTAGAACGCCGAGGGCGTGCTCTTGCGCACGACGTACTCGCCCTGCGCGGGCGCGAGTTCGGGCACGATGGCGCTGGCGGGGCTGTCCTCCTTCAGCGTGAGCATGCCCGGCACTTTCAGGCAGAAGATGTTGGTGTCGGCATCGTCGTCCGAGAACACGATGCGGCTGTGCGCCACGGGCCAGCCCTGCTCGCGGGCATGCGCCAGCAGCGACTGGGTGCGGGCGATGGCCTGGGGAATGTTGCCGCCGCCAAACACCGCCGGGTCGGCGAAGCCATTGACGAAGTCGATGATGAGCAGGCCGAAGGGGGCCTTGAGCGGCAAGGGCGTGCCGAAGCCCTGCCGGGCATAGGCCGACACGTCGCCCTGCACGCCGTCCAGCGGCACGGCCTGGGTCGAGGATGAGGATGAGGACTGGCTCATGCCACGATCCCCTTGAAGCCGGCCTGCCGCTTGGCGCGGGCGAGGCCTTCGGTGTCCTGCACCACGCCGTCGATCACGGTGGGCGTGTCGTCGAGCGTCACGGTGCAATGGCGCATCGGGATGTCGATGTGGCAGGCGGTGGTGCGCGAGCCGCCGGCTTCGTTGTTCGGGCCCATCGACCACAGGAAGTTGCCCTCGAAGGCGCGGGCATCCATGCCGATGTGCGACTCCTTGTCGTAGTGGGCCAGCATGGACCAGTGCGCGCGCGGCTGCAGGCCCCAGCCGATGTGCGACACGGCATAGGCTTCCGGGTCCTCATAGGACGCCATGTATTCGCGCAGGATGTCGGCCTGCAGGCCGCCCTCGATGGCATGCACATAGCCGTTGGCGATGCTCAGGCGTATCGGGTCGTCCACGTATTCCTTCAGCGGCAGCAGGATGTCGCCGCGGTCGAGCACCACCACGCCCTGGCTTTGCCCTTCGTTCGGCCAGGTCAGCACGAAGCCGCTGGGCCAGTGGTCCCAGCGGCCGGGCTGGTCGACGAAGCCGTATTCGCGGATGGCCGGGAATTCGCCCAGCGCGCAGCGCAGGTCGGTGCCCGCCTGCGAGGTGATGTGCATGGTCCTGGCCGCCTCGATCAGCGCCGAGGCGGCGGTGACGCGCGCGCGGTCGCCATCGGTGGGCACCAGGCGGCACAGCACCTCGGGCGGCTCGACGGCCAGCAGGATCTTGGTGCCGCCCGACAGGATCTCGTGCTGTTCGGGCGAGAACAGCAGCGTCATCAGGTCGAGCACCAGGTCGCTGGCCTTGAGCGCGGCGATGGCGGCGGGGTTGCCGGTCAGCGGCGTGGTGCCCAGGTAGGCCAGCGAGTCGCGCGACAGCGACTTCTCCGCGTTCACGGGCGGCAGGTCCAGGCGGTTCACGCGCGCGCCCATGTCGCTGGCGGCGGCGATCGCGCAGCGCAGCGTCTGCGGATGGGTGTCGGCGCCGGTCAGCACGGTGACGGTCTGGCCGGCTTCGAGCTTGGACAGTGTCAGGACCTGTCTCCAGGCCTGGATCAGATCGATATCGCTCACGGACATGGCAGGACTCCGGTGGTTTCCGAGGAAACGTTGAGGATGCGCGCGGTCAAGCCAGGCGCTGGCCCAGGAACTCGCCGAAGGCGGCGTGGAAGCCGGCCTCGTTGTCCCAGGGGATCATGTGGCCCGCGCCGGCCACGCGCACGTGTTGCGTCTGCGGCGCCAGGCCTTGCCACTCGGCGACGTCGGCGTCGTTGACCACGTCGCCGCGCTCGGCGGTCATGAGCAGCATCGGCGCCTTGATCCTGGGCAGGTCGGCATGGATGTCGTCGCGGCCGAAGTCTTCGAAGCTCTGCACGATGGCCGGCTCGAAGCAGGTGTGCAGCCACTGCGCGCGCAGGCGCAACTGCGCGTCCGTCCAGGTGGGGCAGAAGGCGCGCATGGCCTCGGCGTCCATGCCAAGCGTGGCCTGGCGGATCGAGTCGACGTACCAGGGCAGCCTGGCGGGATAGGCGCGGCGGCCAGGGCCCGAGACGGGCGGGTCGATGGCGACCAGGCGCGCCAGGCCCTCGGGCTGGCTGCGCGCGGCGCGCACGGCGATGCGGGCGCCCATCGAGTGCCCCAGCAGGGAGTATCGCGACAGGCCCAGCGCCTGCGTGAATGCCAGCACGTCGGCGGCTTGCGCGTCCAGGCCATAGTCCAGGCCGGGGCCGGACGAGGACAGGCCGCGCCCGCGCACGTCCAGCACGTAGGTGTCGAAGTGCTTGCCCAGCCGCTCCGCGACGAAACCCCAGGTGACGGCCGGGCTGGTGATGCCCGGGATCAGCACGATGGGATCGCGGGCCGCGCGGGCGCCGTCATTGCCGCCGTAGCGCAGGTAGTGCTGGCGGATGCCGTTGGCGTGCACGTGCGCGCCATAGAGATAGGTCGTCTGCATGGCGGCCTCCTTACCTGGCGTAGGGATAGGCGCCCGACAGCAGCGCGCCTGCGCCCGGCACCACGGGGTCGAGCTTGAGTTCCTTCAGGATGGCGTAGGTGGTGGCGATGGCAGCGGTCAGCACCGGCTTGCCGGTCTGGGCCTCCACCTGGGCGACGGCAGGCAGCGAGGGCATCTGCACGCAGGCCGACAGCACGATGACGTCGGCGTCCTGCACATTCATGCCGGCGACGATGCCGGGCAGCTTCGACGGGTCGTGGCGGCCGACGTCGAGGTTGTCGGGGATTTCGAGGGCGCGCCAGTCGACGATCTCGAAGCCCTCGTTGGCGATGTAGTCCATCACCAGCTGGGTGAGCGGCACCATGTACGGCGCAACCAGCGCGATCTTCCTGGCGCCCATGACCTTCAGGGCCTCGACCAGCGCGCCCGCGCTGGTGATGACCGGGGCGGTGGCGCCGTTGCTGGCGGTGCGTTCGGTCAGGCGTTCCTGCGAGACGCGGTGGTAGCCGTGTCCCATGGCCATGATGGCCACCAGGCAGGCGTAGCCCAGCACGTCGACCTGCGCATCGGAGAGCTCGAGCGCGCAGCGGTCGCTTTCAGCATCCATGGCGGCAAGCTCGTCCTTCTTGACGGTCTTCATGCGCATGCGGCTCGAGTGGAACGTGAAGCGGTCGGCGGGCCGCACGTGCGAATGGGCCTGCAGCATGGCGGGCACTTCGGTCTCCATCGTGGTGTTCGAGCTCGGCACGATCTGGCCGATGCGGTAGGTCTTGCTCATGGTTTCTCCCGACAAGATATAGCGTAGACACTCAATATATAGAAATCGAACGCCAGTCGCAATGTTCTTCCTGTTAGGGTGTTTCATAGGAAAACTAGGGAAAATACTTAGAGTTACCCGATATCGATTTCCTTGTCATCGTATTTTATTGTCGGTACATTGCGCTAGAACAAACAGTGTGTACGCTGTATTTATCCGGTTTCGCCCGACTCCGCCCCGGGTGGGTCCCCGAGGCCGGCTGACTGCCTGGAGAGCATTGCTTATGTCCGCAACACCAAGAATTGCCGTGATCGGCGCCGGTCTGGGCGGTGCAGCCGCCGCCTCCCTGTTGATCCAGGAAGGGTTCGACGTCCACGTCTATGAACAGGCGCCCGTTTTTTCGCGCCAGGGGGCGGGGATCCACGTCGGTCCCAACGTCATGAAGATCCTGCGCCGAATCGGCATCGAGGACGCGTTGAACGAGCAGGGCTCGCATCCCGAGTTCTGGCACAGCCGCCATTGGGAAACGGGCGACATCCTGGCCCAGATCCCGCTGGGGGATTACGCGGTGAAGGAATACGGCGCCAGCTACCTGACCGTGCACCGCGGCGACTTCCATGCGTTGCTGATCGATGCGCTGCCCGACGGCGCGCTGACCTACGGCAAGCTGCTGACCAAGGTCGAGGACCTGGGCAACGAGGTGCGCATGCATTTCGCCGACGGCACGGTGGCGCATGCCGACATCGTCATCGGCGCCGATGGCGTGAATTCGCGCATCCGTGAAGAGCTGCTGGGACCCGAGCCTCCCAAGTACGCGGGCTATCTTGCCCACCGGGCCGTGTTCACCACGCCGCCCACCAAGGCGGGCATGCTGCCCTTCGACCCCTGCGTGAAGTGGTGGAGCGATGACCGCCACATGATGACCTACTTCGTGACCGCCAAGGCCGACGAGCTCTATTACGTGACCGGCGTGCCTGTCGAGCAGTGGGACCTGAAGGACCGCTGGCTGCCCAGCAGCAAGGAAGAAATGCGCGACGCCTTCCGCGGCTGGCATCCCACCGTGCAGGCATTGATCGACGCCACCGTCGAGGTGACCAAGTGGTCGCTGCTCGAGCGGGACCCCTTGCCGCTCTGGAGCCGCGGCCGGCTGGTGCTGCTGGGCGACGCGTGCCATCCCATGAAACCGCACATGGCGCAGGGCGCGGCCATGGCCATCGAGGATGCGGCCATGCTGGTGCGCTGCTTCAAGGAAGTGGGCGCGGAGCACCACGAACTGGCCTTCGGCCTTTACGAGGCCAATCGTGCGGAACGCGCCAGCAAGGTGCAGCGTATCTCGCATGACAATACGTGGCTGCGCACCAACGAAGATCCCGCTTGGTGCTTTGGCTACGACGTGTTCAGCGTGCCGCTCGTCGATCCGCAACCCAAGGCGGCGACGGCGACCTGAAGGCGTTGAGGGCTGACCTATACAGGTGACCACAATGCACAGCAGCGACTCCGCGAGTTCCGATGTCCCCCGTCCGCCAGGTGTGCGGCTGTCCGTCAACGGGCGGTCGCACACGGTCGAGGTGGAGCCGGCGGCGCCGCTGCTGTTCGTGCTGCGCAATGACCTGGCGCTGAACGGTCCCAAGTATGGCTGTGGCCTGGGCGAATGCGGCGCGTGCACCGTCCTGGTCGACGGCGTGGCGGCGCGCGCCTGCGTGATGCCGGTGCGCGGCGTGATCGGGAGGGAGGTCACCACCCTGGAAGGCTTGGGCGATGCCGCGTGTCCCGGGCCGACCCAGCAGGCCTTCATCGAGTGCCAGGCCGCGCAGTGCGGCTATTGCCTGAACGGCATGATCATGATGATCGAGGCCTTGCTGCGCCGCCAGCCTGCCCCCGATGACGCGCGGATCCGCCAGGAGCTGCGCCACAATCTGTGCCGCTGTGGTACGCACGTGGAAATCCTGCAGGCGGCGCGGCGCGCCGTGGCCTTGCATGCGCAGGCGCGCGAGACGGCCTGCGCCAAGCGGAGCGGGCAGTGAGCGGCGCCGTGATGCAGGGGCGGCTGCCGGCCGGCCTGGATGGCGCCATGCCGCCCGCAGCGGCGTTGCATGGTGTCGTGTCGCGCCCGCCACGCATGGCGTGGGATGGCCGGCGCTACACCGGCCCCGGCCTGGCGCGGCTGGATGACGCCGCGGCGCGAGCCATGCCTGGCGTGGTCGATGTCGTGCGCATCGCGCATTTCGTGGGCGTGGTGGCGGTTTCCGCGGTGCTTGCGCGGCAAGCGGCCGAGATGCTGGCGCCGCAGTGGCGGTCAACCGGGCCTGTCCCTGCCACGCCGCCAGAGGATGCGCCCGAGGCGGCGGCGCAAACCTACACCTGGCAGTTGCCTGCCCATCCCTGCGTCGAGGGCCTGTCGGTCACGGTATGGTGCGTGGCGGGTGTTGCGGGTGTCTGGCTGCCCGGCGGCGGAGAGCGGCACGCAAGCTTGCGTGCCGAGCTGGCTGGCCTGTTGGACCTGCCGGGTGACCGCATCCATCTGGCATCTGCCGGATCCTGCATCGTGCACGACCTGGACGTGATGGACGCCGCGGCGGATGCCGCGTTGCTGTCGCGCGCCGTGGGCCGGCCGGTACGCATCTCCCTGCAGCGGCCTGCCGAGGCGGGGGCGCTGTCCCTGGCCGCGCAGCCCATGATGCCGGCCGCGCAGGATCCGCAATCCCCAAGTGACGAGGCCGCTCCCTTGGCGTCGGAGCACCCTGCGGCCTGCTTGCACGCGAATGTCCATTGGGGCGTGCGCCCCAGCCTGGCCAGGCTGCTGGCGACGCCCGCGCAGGCGGCGGCGTCGGCGCGGCCCGCCGCGCAAGGCGACCCTGCCATCGTGTCCGCCAGCACAGGCGGGGCGCTGGTGCATGCAAGCAGCACCGAACTGGGCGCCATGCAGGTCTTCGCGCAGGAGAGCCTGTTGGACGAGGCGGCCGCGCGGCTGGGCGCCGATCCGCTGGCGCATCGCCTGAGCGTGGCGCCGCCGGGACCGGGGCGTGAACTGGCGCGGCGCCTGGCCGAGCAGTCCGGATGGCAGGCCCTGCCCAGCGGCGCCGCGGGCGCCATGGCGCTCGATCAACGCCTGAGCGCGCAGGCTGGCATGCCAGCCCTGCGAGGCCGCGGCTATGCCTCGGCGCATGTGCGGACCGGCGACATCGATGGCGGCACACAGGACAGCTGGAGCGCCTGGGTGGTCGAGGTGGCGGTCGAGCCCGACACGGGCCGTGTCGACGTGACGCGCCTGGTCGTCGGCCACGACAGCCAGCATCTGCAGGCCGCGCAAGGCGCGGCCATCCACGAGCAGCCTCCCCAGTTGCTGGACAGCGCCCGGCGCCTGCTTGGCGCACCGGCGCGCTTCGACGATTGGGGCGCGACGGCGGCGGGCGGGCGCGCGCCCTTGGCGCTTGCCGAGTCCGGGCACGAGATGGTGCACGCGCAAAGGGATGCGCAGGAGGTGCGCACCACCCTGGCGCAGCCGCCCGTCGCGCAGGGGCAGTTGGCCGCGGACGGCGTCCTGACCTTGCCCGCCGCGGCGGCCATCGCCAACGCCATCTTCGATGCCACGGGCGTGCGTCTGCGCCAGGTGCCGTTCAACAGCGAGCAACTGCGCCAGGCATTGCTGCCGTCACGCCCGCGGGCCACGCCGCGCGCCTGGTACAAGCGCGGCGGCCTGTGGCTGGCTGCGGGGGCGGGAGCCGTCGCCAGCCTGGTGACGATGGCCTGGCCCGGCAAGCCGGCCATCGCGCCGACCGACGGGCCGGACGTCTCGCTGTATTCGGATGCGGCCATCGAGCGGGGGCGCCTGGTGGCTGCGGCGGGCGACTGCGTGGTCTGCCATACCGCGCCCAAGGGCGAGGCCAACGCCGGCGGCCTGGGCCTGGAAACGCCTTTCGGCACGATCTACACCACCAACATCACGCCCGACAACGACACCGGCATCGGCCGCTGGTCTTTCTCCGCCTTCGACCGCGCCATGCGCGAAGGTGTCCACCGCGACGGGCGCCAGCTGTATCCGGCCTTCCCCTATACCGCGTTCGCCAAGCTCACCGATGCCGACATGCAGGCTTTGTATGCCTACCTGATGGTCCAGCCGCCGGTGCGCAGCGAACCGCCGAAGACCGAATTGGCATTTCCGTACAAGCTGCGGCCCACCCTGGCGGGGTGGAACCTGCTGTTCCACGACAACAGCGTGTATCAGCCCGATCCCGCGCAAAGCCTGGCGTGGAACCGCGGGGCGTATCTGGTGGAAGGCGCGGGCCATTGCGCCGCCTGCCATTCGCCGCGCAATGCGCTGGGCGCGGAGAAGCGCGGCCTGGGAAGCTACCTGGCTGGCGGCGAGGCCGAAGGCTGGACGGCGCCGGCGCTGAACCAGTTGGCGTCGGGCGCCACGCCCTGGACCGCCGATGAACTGTTCCAGTATCTGCGCACGGGGTATTCGGCGCGCCATGGCGTGGCCGCGGGTCCCATGGCGCCCGTGATCCACGGCCAGGCCGAATTGCCCGAGAGCGACGTCCGGGCCATCACGACCTATCTGCTGGACCTGCCCGGCGGCAAGGCGGCAGGGGCGGCGGCGGGCAAGGAAGCGCCGGCCCCCGTGCCCGCGATGTCTGCAGCGGCCGACGCGCTGCCCGCGGCGGCCGCCCGGCAGCCGGATGCCCAGCGCCTTTTCGTCAATCACGCCAACGGCGAACGCATCTACCAGAACGCGTGCGCGGCCTGTCACGAGGCGGGCAGCGGCCCGACGCTGTTCGGGGTGAAGCCATCGTTGGCCAGCAATCCGAATCTCCATGCCGCGACGCCGGACAACCTGTTGCAGGTGGTCCTGCACGGCATCCAGCAACCCGCCAACGAGGAGCTGGGCTATATGCCGGGCTTCAAGGACAGCCTGGACGACAGGCAGGTACAGGATTTGCTTGGCTATCTGCGTGCGCGCTTCGCGCCGCAGGCCAGGCCCTGGCAGGACACAGAGCCGGCAATCGACCGGATACGCAAACAGGCCCACTGATTCCGGCGGGCCATCGGAGACATCGCAGCACAACGTACTTGGCCGCGCGCAAGCGCATGAAAAAAAACCAAAGGCAACCTCGTAGGAGCAGCCATGGCAGCAACAATAACGATTGAACAAGGGTTGAAAACGGCAGGCGTAGGACGGTTCCAGTATCGTCTCTTCGTCATCTTCGGGCTGGTCTGGATGGCCGATGCGATGCAGGTGCTGTCCATCGGCTTCAGCGCGCCCTCCATCGCCAAGACCTTCGGCCTGACGATTCCCCAGGCCCTGCAGACGGGAACGCTGTTCTTCGTCGGCATGCTGATCGGCGCATTCGCCTTCGGCCGGCTGGCCGACCGCATTGGGCGGCGGCCGGTGCTGATGATCGCCGTGATCATCGACGCCGTGGCGGGCGTGGCATCCGCCTTCGCGCCGGAATTCGCCTGGCTGCTGTTCCTGCGTTTCCTGACGGGCGTGGGCGTGGGCGGCACGCTGCCGGTGGACTACACCATGATGGCCGAGTTCCTGCCGGCCGACCGCCGTGGCCGCTGGCTGGTGCTGCTGGAATCGTTCTGGGCGGTGGGCACCATCCTGCTCGCCATCCTGGCCCTGTTCGCCAGCGCCTATGGCGAGGACGCCTGGCGCATCATCTTCTTCGTGACCGGCATTCCGGCCCTGGTGGGCGTGGTGCTGCGGTTCTACGTGCCCGAGTCGCCGCTGTACCTGAACCGCATCGGCAAATCGACCGAAGCACGCCAGGTGTTGCAGCGCGTGGCCGAGGCCAACGGCAACACCGTCCAGATCGGCGAGCTCGCGCCGCAGGCCCTGGAACGCAAGTCGGTGTTCGCGCTTTTCGGCACCGGCCTGGCGCGCCGCAGCGTATCGCTGCTGGTGGCCTGGCTGCTGATCTCGGTGGCTTACTACGGCGTGTTCGTGTACCTGCCGGTGAAGCTCTCTGCCGAAGGCTTCGGCTTCATGCGGGGCCAGGAATTCCTGATCGTGCTGGCGCTGGCGCAGTTGCCGGGCTTCGCCCTGTCGGCCTATGGTGTCGAGCGCTGGGGCCGCAAGCCCACGCTGATCGGCTTCCTGTTGCTCAGCGCCGTGGGCTGCCTGCTGTATAGCCTGGGCACCTCCACCGCGCTGATCGTCGGTTCGACACTGCTGATGAGCTTCGCGCTGCTGGGCACCTGGGGGGCGTTGTATGCCTTCACACCCGAGGTCTATCCGACCGACCTGCGCGCCAGCGGCATGGGCATGGCCGGGGCCGTGGCGCGATTGGGCGGCCTGTTCGCACCCGCCATCATCGCGCCGATCATGGCGACGCACTTCACCTTGTCGCTGTTCGTGCTGTCGGCGTTGCTGGCGGTGGCGGCCCTGGCGGTGAAGATGGTGGACGTCGAATCGAAGAACCGCGCGCTGGACTGAGCCAGCGCCACGGCAGGGCGGCGCTCAGCCGCCGCCCACCGCCACCACGATTTCCAGCTGGTCGCCATCCTGGATGGCCGTCACGCCATGCTGGCTTTTCGGCACGATGTCGCCGTTGCGTTCGACGGCCAGGCGCTTGCCTGCGTAGCCCAGTTCATCGAGCAGCGCGGCGACGGTCTGGCCGGCGGCCAGTTGGCGGGATTCTCCGTTCAGGACGATCTGCATGGTGGCGGTCCTTCAAGCCTTGCGGGTAAAGATCAGGTCCCAGACGCCGTGGCCCAGGCGCAGGCCGCGCGTCTCGAACTTGGTTTGCGGCCGGTAGGCCGGGCGCGGCGCGTAGTCGGCCGCGGTGTTCTGCAGCAGCGGCTCGCCGCTCAGCACTTCCAGCATCTGCTGGGCATAGTGTTCCCAGTCGGTCGCGCAGTGGATATAGCCACCGGGCGCCAGGCGACTGGCCAGCAGCGCGATGAACGGCGGCTGGATCAGGCGGCGCTTGTGGTGGCGCTTCTTGGGCCAGGGGTCGGGGAAATAAATGTGCACGCCGGCCAGGCTGTTCGGGGCCAGCATGTCGCGCACCACTTCCACCGCGTCGTGCTGGATGATGCGGATGTTCGGGATGGTGTGTTCTTCGATGCGCTTCAACAGCGCGCCGACGCCGGCGTTGAAGACTTCCACGCCCAGGAAGTTGTCCGAGGGGCGGGCCAGGGCGATCTTCGCCGTGGTCTCGCCCATGCCGAAGCCAATCTCCAGGATCAGCGGCGCGCTGCGGCCGAAGGCGGCGTCCACGTCCAGGCCCTTGGGGGCATAGTCCAGCGACCACTTGTCCAGCAGGGTCTCCAGCGCTTCGCGCTGGCCCAGCGTGATGTGGCCGCGGCGGTGCACGAAGCTGCGGATGTGCGTCGTGCGCGGGGCGGTGAGCTCGGCGTCCAGCGGGGCGCAGGCCTGGGTATCAGGATCCGTCGCGGGCACGGGGGCGGCGTTCGGATCGGCAGGGGGAGTGTTGTGGCTGGCGTTCATCCCCGGGATTGTAGTGGTTTGCGGAGGATGTCAGCGCGGCGCGGGTGAGGCAGCGCGGGGGGCAGCCTGCCCCGCTGCGCGCAGGGCGCACGGCGAGACCGGCAGCTGCTTACGCGGTCAACGGCGGCGGGGCGGCGTGGCGGGGCGGCCCGGCGCGCGTTCCTTGAGATGGCGGAACGTGATGCGGCCCTTGGTCAGATCGTAGGGCGACATCTCGAGCGACACGTCGTCGCCTGCCAGGATGCGGATGTGATGCTTGCGCATCTTGCCGCCGGTGTAGGCGGTCAGTTTGTGGCCGTTCTGCAGCGTGACGCGAAAACGGGAGTCGGGGAGGGCTTCGTCAACGATGCCACGCATTTCGATCAGTTCTTCCTTAGCCAAATTATCTCCTTGTGTGCGGGGAGCGAGCTTGCGGCTCCCGGATGGATGCATTGCGCGCGGTCGGCGGGGAAGCGGCAATGCAGCGGTCAGGCATGTGGCCATGCCTGTGTCGTGCGAGGAAAAGACTTTTCACGCCCACCCTGCCAGGGCAGGGTTTCGGGAAGCGACGGTCGGGGCGCGGAAGCGCAGCGACTGTCGGTCGGGTCGGCGGACGGCAAGGCCCGGCGGGTTGAGGCGGTGATCGCCTGGGTGCGAGATGGCTGGCTAAAGCGCAGCATCTGCTGCCTGTCTCGCGGAAGTCGTGGCTATAATCATACCCCAGCCGAGCCAGGCAGGTCTTGCCAGGCCCTCAGCGCGGGTGTAGTTCAATGGTAGAACGGCAGCTTCCCAAGCTGCATACGAGGGTTCGATTCCCTTCACCCGCTCCACGCTCACTTTCCACTGAGTTCTGCTGACATCTGCGGAAGCGCTGAAGTCGTTGATTTTTTGGATGTTTTTTTGGTCGACGTGTTCTGCACACGTCTCCCCAAAGCCATCGACAGCGCATCCAAATCCGTACATTGATCCGTACATCAATGCGGAAAGCCGGCTGTCGGATTGTGGGTGGGCGTCGCAGCAGGCTGAAGGAAACATGGGTTCAACCTGACCTTCAGGAGTTGAACACATGGCACTGACTGACGTGGTAGTCCGGCAGGCCCGACCTGCGATCAAGCCCCGCAACTTGCTCGACGGTGAAGGGCTTTCTCTATTCGTCCCTGTCAATGGCCGCAAGGCTTGGCATTTCCGCTACACCTTCGCTGGCCGGGAGCGACGCATCTCGCTGGGGACATACCCCGAGGTGAGCTTGCGCGAGGCGCGCGAGTTGCGCGATCAGGCCCGCATACAACTGAGCAAGGGCCAAAACCCAAAGCTCGAGCGCAAGCGCCGACGTCACGCCGCCATCCTGGCCGAGGAGCACACGTTCCTGGCGGTGTATGAGCGCTGGCGTGACCACCGCAGACTCTCCCTGGACGAGGGTCGCCAATCGAGCTTGGCGCAGATCAAGCGCGTCTTCACTAAAGATGTCTTTCCAGTGCTGCGCCATCTCAACATGCACGAAATTACTCGTGCGCACCTGTTGGACATCCTGGGCCGCGTCGAGAAGCGCGGGTCGCTGTCGGTGGCCGAAAAGCTGCGCACCTGGTTCGGCCAACTTTTCCGGTTCGCCAAGGTCGTGGTCCCCGACATGAAGGAAAACCCGGCCATCGACCTGGATGCGGTGGCTGTTCCCCTGCCGCCAGTCGATCACAATCCGTTTTTGCGTATGCCCGAATTGCCTGCCATGTTGCAGACGCTGCGCAAGTACCGTGGGCAGCTCACCACCCAGCTCGCAGTGCGTTTGCTGCTGCTCACCGGTGTACGCACTGGGGAACTCCGTCACGCCATGCCCGACCAGTTCGACCTCGATCGGGGCCTATGGCTCATCCCGGTTGTCCGCCTCAAGCAACGCCGGCAACTCAAACGCAACAAGCGCCAACGCCTGACCGAAATCCCGCCCTATATTGTGCCACTCTCGCTTCAAGCCCAAGAGGTTGTGTGCCACCTGCTAGCCACGTATAAGCCCGCCCAGGCCTATCTGGTCCCGGGTCAGCAGAGCCTAAAGCGGCCAATCAGCGAGAACACTATCAACCATGCGCTCAAGCGCATGGGCTATGAGGGCATGCTGACCGGTCACGGTATCCGCGCGACAATCTCGACCGCGCTCAACGAATTGGGCTATCCGAAAGTGTGGGTGGATGCGCAACTCTCCCATCAGGATCCCAATCGCATTAGCGCGACCTACAACCATGCTGAGTACGTTGAGCAACGTCGCGTCATGATGCAGGACTGGGCTGACAGGCTAGATCTTTTCGAGCAGGGACTTTCTCAGGTTGCCAGCACGCATTTGACCGTGACGTTGCAGGGACTACCGACGATTCCCGGTCAGACGGCGTCCATTCCGCCTATCTTCAACGCTGCGCCCCCCGTCCTGACGGCGGCGTCCCCGGACGTGCAGGCGCGTGCGGTTAATTCGCAGACATGGCGCCTGCCAGCCGTCGGTACGCCCGAGGACAGGATGCCCAGGCCCTCGCAGCTGCAGCGCGAGCGTAATGAGTTGTTGGATCTGTTTAACGCGCCTCATAACCTCCGAGTAGTGGACTACGCCAAGCTCGCTGGCAAGTCACGCCGCTGGATCAGCTACGAAATCCAGGCGCGCAACGTACTTGCCTTGAGCGTAGGTCATCGGGGGTTGCGTGTCCCGGACTGGCAACTCGATCCGCTCAAAGGCCGGCTGGTACGCACCGTGTTGGGGCGCCTCAGCGCAGGTATTGACAGCTGGCAAATCTACCATGCCTTGACACAGCCACACGACCAGCTTGAAGGGCGCTCGCCCATTCAATCAGTAGCCCCTGCGAACTTTCAAAGGGTTGCCGGACTGATCTGCGAGGCCGTCGAGGTATCGATGTGGTCGTCAGCTCCCCTGACAATTGCACCGCTTCCAGATCAGTCGCCGCAAGGTATGGTGCTGGGCCGCCGATGAAGAGTGGTGCGCGGCGTAGGTCACCGGGTGCGCGCGCGGAGCTAAGGCGTCAGCCAGTTAGCGCGATAGGAGTACTTTTCCGGTGGGAGAGCAGGGCAGAGCATGGCCAGCCGGCTGCCCACGCTCGCTCTGCACCCGGCAACCATGAACTGGCGGGAAGTTATTCCGATGAGAAGCAAACCAGTGCTCAGCTTAGGGACACACACCGCGCTAGACATGGCCCGTCGATTCGGACGTCGCCGGGAGCGGGACCGACACCGTGTGGCAGGTTTTGAAGCGCGTAGTGGCTGCCGAAGCGCGAGATCATTCTGCCCGCTATCGATCAAAGTCCCCGGTAACTCAAGATCCGCAGGAGATAGACACAGGTCTGAACTTGGGTCGATGCCGTAGCGCTCAATCTGTTGCACACCGCCCGCGGTGCTATGGATTGCCAGTAGTGAGGTATAGCTCAACAATTCTCTCCGGCAGCGCACGCTTCTGGGTCAACAGGGGAAGCGTGCTGGGACGGCCAATATGACCGGGTTGCTCCAGACCAGCTTCGCAATGAGCCTGTTGCTCAGCTAGTTGGTTCACCGCAAACCCTACGTCGACAGGACGTCGTGGAGTTCCTTGATGTGCAGTGACAGGGGTGCTTCGTATAGCCGAATTTTGGCCTCGGGTTCTTCTTTCCGGCATAGTGCCAGCAGAGTTGGCAACCTTGACGGTGCCACTTCTTCCGATAGGGAAATTGGTCGTGAAGCCACTTGCGACAGCCTGTACGCTGTCAGGCGCCTACTACAATGCAGCAACTACACGCCACGTGCGGCAGGAACGGTTTTCCAGCTCGTGTTAGCCGCCTGCTGTGCACGGTGCGAGCTAAGGGTCTCAGGCTCAGTTCTTCCCGCAATTTCTTGATATGCAACCGCTCTGCAGCGTGGGGGAACGTCATCTCATTCAAAGCACCACGGACTACTGCGTTGTGACACGCTGCTGCACTCGTTTCCCCATAAATGGGGCTAAGCTCAACAATCCAGCCAACGCGAGCGCCAGTCCTACCCACAGCGGCGAACGTAGCCCGTAGCCAGCGTCGATGGCCGCTCCGCCGGCCCAGGAACCGACCGCCAACCCAACGGTAATCAGCGAGGTGTGCATCGTGTTCACCAATGGCCCCGGCGATGCCGCGCGCATGACGCGTGCCACCATTGCCGGATTGAGCGCCACGCCGGTCAGGCCGATTGCCAGGAAAGCGATCACGCTGATTGCGGTGCTGTGCGCGAATCCTGCGAACGCACCCAACGCCAGCGCCAGGATGCCCAGGCCGCCGGTCAGTACCGCGATCATGTGGCGGTCGGCCAGGTGGCCGACGACGAGGTTGCCCACAACATTGGCGAGGCCATAGGCCATCAGGAGCCAGGGAATGGCCTTGGCCGAGAAGCGCGTGACTCCAATGAAGATCGGCGAGAAGTAGCTGAACGCGGCGAATGTCGCACCGATGATGAGCGCGCTGGTGGCATAGGCTGCCCACAACCCGCCATTGCGCAGGGATCGGAACTCGGCGCTCAGGCCGACATGGCTCTGGTCCTTCGATGCCGGCACCCGCCAGGCCACCACCGTTGTGCACAGCACGGACAGTACCGCCACCGCCCAAAAGCTGGCGCGCCAGCCATGGTGCTGTTCGATCAGGGCCGTCGCTGGGACGCCGAGCACGGGCGAGAGCATCAGGCCTGCCAGCACGAAGGACGCAGCGCGGCCGCGCGCCTCGGGCGCCACCAGGCCGGCGCAGATGGTCAGGGATACGCCGAAGCAGGCGGAACTGGCAACGCCCATGACGACACGGCCGGCGGCCATGACACCGTAGGTCGTGGCCAGTGCCGCCAGCACGGCCCCTGCGACGTAGAGCACCAGTAGCCACAACAACGCTGGCTTGTTGGGAACGCGCAGCGCCAGTAGCAGGGCCGTCAGCACCGGGCCGCCGAATGCCATACCAAGCGCGTACAGCGAAATCAGGTAACCGATCTCGCTCACGGACACGTTCAGCGCTGCCGCCAGCGACGGCATCATGCCGGCTACCATGAACTCGGCCGTGGTCAGGGCGAAGATCGTCAGACCCAGCAGGTAGACGACGAAGGGGAGGATGTGTGTTTTCTGGCCCATAATGTAATGATCATTCCATAAATGACAAAACAAAAAGGCCGCGAGGCCCGGTGTGGTTGTACGCCTCACAGTTGGGCCAGCGTGCCATCCATGACATCTTCGAGGAACGCAGGCTCAGGCATGGCTCGGCCCAGCAGGCGCAAACCGTAATAACTGCTCAGAAAAGCCCGCGCCAGCGATAGCGCGGGCCGCTCCGAAGACACCTCGCCATTGCGCTGCCCTAGCGCGAACAGATGGCACAGCACCTGTTCCAGCCGGGTCACATAGACCCGGCTGATCTGCTCGACCATCGGATCCTTGCCTGATCGCTCCAATGCGGCGAACAGCGCCATGCAGCCACGGCGCTTGACCGGATCGAGGTCGCCTTCGATGCCCCATTGCATCAGCCCGCGCAGGCGTTCCTTGACCGTGCCGGGGCCGTTGAGAATCTGCGACTGTGCCTGGATGCCGAGTTCCTGATAGCGCGTCAGGGCCTCGTGGTAGAGTTGCTGCTTGCTGCCGAAGGCGTTGTAGAGGCTGCCCCGGCCCAGGCCAGTGCGCTCGACCAGTTCCTGTGCCGAAGTTGCCTCGTAGCCGTTGGACCAGAACACGTCCATCGCGGCCTCGATGACCGCTTCGTCGTCGAATTCTCGGGGTCTGCCGCTCATGGGGCTACTCGGGTACATCGGCCAGTCAGTGATGGACGGAATGTAATCACTATTGGAACGACCAGTCAAATAAGGGTTCGGGCGCGGCGCGGCGACTGCACGTCAATCACCAAGCACGCGAGCACGATCTTGCTGATCGTTTGCCCGCTTTCAAGCAAGGCATGGGCGGTGCGCACGTCCTACCGTGTGATCGCACCCAGCGTCCAGGTACGGTGGACGTAATTCCTCCCTGATCGACAAGCAGGGCCACAGCTTGCGCAAGAGTCCTGCTGATGGATGATGTCGGCGATTCGAAGCACGGGGCGCGTGAGCAGGGATTGGATGCCAGCGCATCGCCTGAGGGCAGGTTGGTCTTTCACTGCGCTTCGCATGAGTGGAGGGAGACAGGCCTCAGCACCATCTACACTTCCCTTCGCAGAAGCCGTAGTGTTCCTTATGTATCCTCCAGTAGTGTCGCAATTACCCTGTTCAGTAGATTTACGGCAAGATCCTGATTTTCGCGAGGCTCCAAGATTGAGCGCATCGCCAGTCCCTGCATCATTGCGCCGATCATAGTTATCCGCATGTGTATTTCTTCGCTGCGCAAATCGGGCAAGGCACCCAATCGCTGGACTAGCTCAACGAGTCGATCACTGATCATCCGATTGCTGCGCTGCAAAATCCTTGCGATGGCAGGGTTGCGGGCCGCCTCTGCCGCTAACTCAAGCATCAGGCCGGTAACTGCCGGATCCCTATTACGCTCGACTTTCTCAGCAGTGTGTCTGCAGAGCCGGGCAACGAGATCGCCGCCATCCACGTCTTGAGCGAGCTTCTCGACGAGATCGGCCATGTCTACTTGCTCGCGGGCGGCGATTGCTTCAACGATTGCCTCTTTGTTCTCAAAATAGTGGTAGATGTGTCCAGCGCTCATACCTGCGGCGCGCGAGATGCGCGCGATGCTGGTTCCATGGAAACCCTCTCGGCGAAAGCATTCGGCTGCTGCATCGAGAACTTGACGGCGCCGCATCTCCGACTTCGCTTGGTCGGCCCGTCTATTGGATTGGTTCATACGGCATCGCATATGGTAGCTAGTTGGCTAACAATTATAGTATAAATATTCTATAATATGCGCTCTATATATTGTGACCTCATGAATCAGGTATGAAGATGGGCGAGAGGACGGTGAGTACGCACCGTTGGCGGTCCAAGGCTTGATTTGCAGTCCGCGACCCGGCTAAGTCTCTACAGAGGCGGAACCGGACATGTTCGGGCGGTGCTCACGCAGCCGTAGCGCGGTAGCGCCATTCTTAGAATGCCCCGGGACAAGGTGGCTGCGGACGCGATCCTAAATTGCTAACAGGTTGTTCCTGTGAATTTGGCTCCGTGTTGGGATTGCAGTTAGCGTTCTCGGAGCTATTCTGGCGACTGAATTGATTGGCCGATCTCAAGAAGTCAACTTGAAAGGCGCGCGGGCGATGGGGCGTGGCAAACGCCCCTGGCGTTTTCTATGAACGGATTCCTTTGCCCCAATGTCATGGTTGAATTCTTCTCGGTGAAGGCAGATTAAGCATGAGGCTTCAAGAGGTTGTTCCCCTCTAATTGTTCCCCTCTAACTTGGGGAGGAAGCTGATGTCGCCAGACGTCATTCTCATCCCAGCGAGGGGAGCAACATGCACAAAGTGCTCGCCTGATGCCGAAGGGTCGAGAGATTCTGATCCACCCCCTAGAAGCGGATCAGTATGTGTGTTCCAGATCGCTCAAGCCATGGGTCTCTCGGAGACCACGGTCCGGAAGTAGTGGTGACGCCTTCGAGCTGGTGAGCGCTTGCTGGACCGCGGCAGCCGGCCGCGGACGTCGTACGGTGTATGCCTGCTGAGCGGCGGCGTGCCCATTTGGGAGGCGCTGCGCCGCCAACGACGCACGGGGTATTGGATTGCCTAGCACACGGGCCGGTCGCCAGTCTCGGTGTCGCGGGTGCTGCGACAGGTCGTGATCATCCGCTGACGCGAGATGGAAGCACCACCTCCAGTCTCGCGCTACGAATACTGCCCCCTTGGCGAACTACCGCGCACGTGGTGTGACCGTGCAAGAGGGAGGCATTGATCGACAACGGATCGCGCTTTGTCTCGCGCGGCTTTGCTGATGCTTGTTGCGCACTGGGGCTTAGCACGCCGGTACGTGCTCCTACGTGCTGCGTATCAATGGCAAGGCCGAGCGCTTCATCCGGACAGGGTTGAGGGAGTGGGGCTACGCCACCTGCTTCCTGACCTCTCTGCGCAGCGCCAGCGACACTGGGGCATTGGCCACATCATTACAGTTGATCACGCCGTTGAGGCAGGTGGGGGCTGCGGGAAAGTGTGTCTAAAAGTCGTCTGGCGGCGAGCGAATCTTAATTGGTTCGCTCGGATCACTGGGTTGCCACCAGTGGTGTCGTTTGGGCGCTATGGAAACGTTGCGAAAAATTAATGCCCGCGCGCTGGGAAGTTGGCAATCCACGTTTTGCGTCATATTTATGTCACTTTCGCGTTCGTTGCGGGAGTGGACAAAAGGGGGGGTGATCTAGGTCCGAGAAGTTGGGGGAAATTATTTAATCGTCACGTCACCATTGTTGTGTAATCATGTAGTCACCAGTGCAGTTAAGACGGGTGGCGTGTCACGATCTGCTTGGCATCCATGGCGCATTGCTGCGAATTAATTAATCGACAGATGTCAACAGGACTACGGCCAATCATGAGGGGGGCTTTGTGAGTGTCCTGCTCTGTTTGTCTTGCCATGAAGGCTGACTGCTCGTGGATGAGGCAAATCGGGTCGCATATATCGCGGGGGCGGGGAATGTCAAAGCATATAAAAGGTGTGGGATCTCCGGGAGTTCGAGTTACAATGAGTGAGCTCGACGCAAGTCTTTCGGAGTGGGTGGCCAGGGCGCATAATGGGGAGCCAGTTGCGGTCGTTCGATATGAGTCCCCATGGATCTGTATGGTCAACTACTATACTTGGACGGAGATTAATTCCCTTAAATACTATTTACCAAAGCGAGCGCACCCGTTGGTCAATATGCGCGAGATGATTGACGCTGCATTCTGGTCCGATGCCGGGTTGACTTGCGTTCTTTCTGAGCGATGTGTCAGTGGTATGGATGCGCGCGCTGTCATTCGGGCATGGGTTTTGCAAATTATCTACTCTAGACCTTCCGAAATTGATGTGTACGAGGGCGTTCGCCACAATATGTTGTGGCGATGGTTTGTTGGCTATGAATCTATAATTGAGCCCCTGCCAGATGAAAAACGCTTTATCGAGGACTTGCAAATGGTGAGTGCGGAGTCGGCAGTAATTGAGCTAGTGTGCAATTGCATTTTGGACGTAGATTTGCCGAAATCCGAGTTTCAAGAGTTTGAGGTGAATTTTGGATTGTTAAATTCGCTGCGTAAGGCGCAGAAATCAAGCTGTCTTGGGTTGGAAAATACTAATAGTGGTCGTGATGATATCTGTTAAATATTCGAGGCTGGATTGCTAGTCAATTCCAGGGAAACTGGCGGAACTATGCGATTGCAGATTCCAAATGGTCGCCGAGCGGTGAAGTTTTGGTCGGTCTATAGTTGGGCCTAGGTAAACGCTAAATATGATTGATCACGACGTTGCTGCGCGAAGTCGAGCCGAGCGGTGGTCGACAGGTTCGGGTGCGAGGTGGTCGAGATGCTAGTCAGAAGTCTCTTCGGAGAGAGAATGTTGCATTGCGTGGCGCACCGTACCAGCCCTGATCGTAAAAGCCGATCTGGGAGTAATATTTCTTGTCGAGCACATTGTTTAAATTAAGAGTCGCTGAGACATGCTTGCTTAAAGCGTAGCGTGCCATGAGGCTGACAAGTGCGTAGCTATCCTGTTGGACCCGCTCGATGCGGTTGCCAGGTGCACGGGCGTTCTGGTACATGCGGCTTTGCCAGTCCACGCCGCCGCCCACAGTCAGGCGATTGAACTGACCGGGCAGTCGATAAGTCGTGTAGAGCTTGAACAAGCTGCGTGGCTTGTTGGTGTTGATGGGGTTGCCTTTGGCGTCCTCGGCGATAAACGTAGTGACGCTGCCGGTCACATTCCAGTCCGGCGACAGTTCTCCACCGACCTCCAGTTCTACGCCTTCGACCTTTGCGCCGGCGACAGGACGGTAAGCCGGCGTGTTGGCCGGTGCACCAACGACGTTGTTGCCAGTAACTTCGGCGAGATTGTCCTGGCGGGTCCGGAAGAGCGCTATCGCACCGTTGAGACGATTCTCGAACCATCCCGCCTTTAGACCAAGTTCATAACTTTTCCCGGTGATTGGAGGCAGAATGCCGCCCTGCTCATCGCGGGCATTCTGTGGTTTGAAGATTTCGGTATAGCTGGCGTAGACGGTATAGGTATCGCCTAGGTCAAGCAGCAGGCCAGCATAGGGTACGAATTCGTTTTTGTACCGGTACTGCCGCTGCGTTCCAAAATAGTCTTGCTTTGTTTCCCAATCGCTGATTCGTCCGCCAACGATTAGCCAAAGCGGGTCAGCGAGCGAGAAACGACCCACGATGTAGCCACCGCTTTGCTTGTTGTGCAGGTCGTCGGCTTGGGATGCGACGCTCGACCAGACTGGTTCTGGCGTGGCACCTGGGTTGTAGATGCTGGCAACGTCGGGCAGCGGGGCTAGGGCGCGGTACTGCGGGTATGCAAGTTCGTCTTCGGACTGCATCCAGCCAAAAGACAACTCGTGCCGGCGCCCCAGCATCTGGAAGGGGCCTGAGAAAGATAGATTTAAAGCGCTGCGCCGTAGGTCGCCCCTGTAATGGGTAAAAGTGTTCGTCGTGCCCAGCCCGCTTTGCCGATCAGGATACCCGCCACGGTAGAGGTTTTTCTGCGAGGCATCGGTGATCGATCGGTTGTAGACCGCGCGGAAGCGCCAGTCATTGGCAAAGTCGTGGTTCAGATCCAGGAAGCCTGTCGTGATGTCGTTCTCAATGCGAGCCCATGCAGCATTGTTGGCAATCGAGCGGCTGAAGTCGGTACGAGTACCGTCCCTGTAAAAAAGGGGGAAGCCGCTGCCGAATCCGTTGTTGCCGCTGAATTGGTAGGTTAACCCACCGGTTAATGTAGTGCTGCGTGTCAGTTCGGCGGTGACTACGCCGTAGAGGGTGCGAGTGACCGTGTCCTGTAACTTGGTGTAGCTGTTGGCCTTGGCATAGGCTGCCACCAGCCGACCACGGATGCGGCCATCCTCGGTGAGGGGGCTTGAGATGTCGGCATAACCTCGTGTCATATCCCAGCTTCCGATATCCACCCCGGCAGATGCGGCAAAGTCGCGTAGGGGGCGTTTACGTACGTAGTTGACTGCGGCCGACGGGTTGCCAGCACCAGTCATCAAGCCTGTAGCACCACGTACGATTTCCACGCGGTCGAACACGGCTAAGTCAAGGTTGTTTTCGCCGAAGGACCAGGGCGTCAGCACTGGCTGCGTCAGTCCGTCGAACTGAAAGTTGTCGATGTCGAAGCCGCGCGACGAGAACGCGTAGCGGTTGGTATCACTGCGAGTAACTGAGAGGCCGGGCGCGCTCTGCAACGCCTCCGCCGCGGTCTGCATGCCACGGTCATCCATCATTTGGCGCGTGATCACACTGACTGCTTGGGGTGTCTGACGGACCGACAACGACAGGCCCGTCGCCGTGCTCATGGCATCGGTAGTGTAGGCGCCTGTTCTCTCCATTACCCCAGTATCCTCCTCACCGGTTACGGTGACGGTAGGCAAATCAACGGAGCGTTTAGGTAACTCTCTTTCCTGCGCATAGCCCGGGTTGGCGATAAGCGCGAGCAATACAGTCGATGGACCCCAGGCTGTGGCTAGAAAACGCTGGGAGGATGCTGCGCGTATGAAGGTGTAGGTCATGGGTGAACTCACCGTTAGCGAGGCGAACGCCATCTGAAAGGTGATAGTGAGTATCGTTCGCATTCATGCGCGCCTGATTATTCGAGATCGCAAAAAAGCTTTGCTATTCGATAAATTCTTTGGCTTGTGCATCGGAAGCCGAGCCACCCTGTCCCGACTTAGGCCAAGAATGAAAGGCTTGGATCCCTATGGGGGCCATGTGGCAGGCTGTAAGCTGCTCTTTTGGGGGGTATTTCGCGATGGGGGCGATAGAGAGTTGGCGGTGGGTCCAGTTGGAACAGTTGAAAACGACTCGTATGGGCGCGGGTGGTATTTCGCGACTGATCGCCAGTGTGGTCACTACAACGCTCCCAGTGGTAGCCGTAAATTCTGTTGCCACTGGGTAAGCACAGCTTGCCGTGAGCGGCGAGTGTGATCGTAGCCCTTCGATGCCCTTCTCACCTGGTGCGCATGGTACTAGCGCAAGTCAGAGTAAAAACGTGGCCGCATGCAGCGGGAAATCGCGTGGCTGGGGAGGACCATCCAACCGATCACATCCCTAATCGGCGTATTCAGAAAGTAGGCGGGCCGTTAGCGTTTTCTTCAGCGACTCTCGGCTAGGTCTGGAATTTGCTTGGGGCGATACCGTATTGTCGCCGGAATGCGGTTGCAAAATTGGCGGCGTGGCGATAGCCCACAAACGCTGCTGCCTCCTGCACCCTCCAACCCTGCGCCAAATGCTCGCGTGCGACTTCCATACGGCGCTCGCGCAGCCAATTGAAAACAGACTTTCGGTAGGCCGCACGGAACTTCACACGTAGAGAACTCGGGCTCATGCACGCGAGCTTGGCTAGCGCCTCCAGTGAATGGTCGTCGCCTGGGGCGTGATAGAGCCGTTCTCGTACGCGTTCGAGCAATTGCTTGTCTCGAATGGAGAGTGCAGGGCTGTGGGTGAAGGGGGGGCGGCCGTAATCAGCCACTGCGCTGGCGAGCAACTGCAGACTTAAGCCGTCCAGAAGTAAATCCTGCATGACGCCCTGCCATGGGTTGTTCATCAGCTGTTCGAGGGCCTGCAACAGATAGTTGGGTGTGGCCCACTGTCGCAAATGTGTGCCCTCGGTCGCCATCGCAATGGCAACGGCTTCACCGAGTCTTGAATCGGCTATGCATTCTTGATCTCGCACTGAGATGCTGACGCTGCGTAGGGTCTGCCCCGCACTATGTATGCCGGTCAAGGAAACCGAATCACTGCAGGCGATGGTTGCACCTCTGCGAGCTACCAAGTTGATGCTGCTGCGTGGTTCGATTAAGGCGTTAGCCTCTCCTTGCAGCATAACAATGGCGCAGAACTTAGGTGGCGCAAGCGACGTTGCCTCGTATGCACGATGGACTGCAATGTTTGAGATTATGAGTTGCAATCCACTCTTCATTTCATATTGCTGCACTGATCCCTTGGCTAAATAAACGTCATCGCGGCCCTTTTTAGAACCGCTGTAGCGGAGCAATCGATAACGAAATCCCGTATCGCTGCCCAATCGGTCGAAGTCAGAAACTCTAAATCTGGCCATAGCAGAATAGACTCCATAGTTGAATTGGTCCAACGATCACAGACATAGCTTTCTACGAAAGACGAAATCCATCTTAATGTTAATGATATGCGTTCGCATTGGCGAGGACTAGTGTTGAAATCCTAGACGAGCCACATAGCCTTTCGAGCGCCCCACCGCGGCCCGTCATCCATTAAATTTGGGATCGAAGTGCTTGTAATCGCCTTTCGCTGAACGGAGATGCTCCAGCGGGTCGAACCAGGGCGCTTCTTGGAAGCGCCTCAAGATCTGGGATTGAGTTCGTACTGCTCCTTGGTCAAGAATAGGGTCAGTGTCCCTGAATCGAGTGCTGCTATGGCTTTTTCTTTGCTGCGGTTGCCTGCACTGGACATGGTGAAAGGGTTCGTCGCTGTGGGGCGCCGCATGAGCATCACACAGGCTGCCGAAGACCTATGCGTGACCCAGTCCGCAATGAGCAAGCAGATCCGTACTCTTGAAGAGGCGCTCGGCATACGGCTATTCCAGCGTGGATATCGGAGCATCTCCTTCACTGCTGAGGGCGAACAACTCTTCAGGATGGCAAACGCAAGTATTCAACAGCTTCAAGATGCGTTCCATGTGGTCGGTAACAGTGGCAAAAGGCCCGTGACGATCACCGCAAGCATTGGCGTGACCAGCTTGTGGTTGCTGCCGCGGCTCGGAGATTTTCAGAGAGGCCATCCAGGTATCGATGTCCGGGTGGCAGCGAGCAATGCAGTGTTGGATCTCGCAAAGGAAGGCATCGATCTGGCGATCCGCTACTGCTCGGGCGCTGACGCACCCAGAGGGTCGCGGCACCTGTTCGCCGAGAGTATCGCCCCGGTTGCGAGCCCGCTGCTTGGCGTTCAACGCGTTGATTCCAAGGCAGCCCTGAAGAATCACGTGCTTCTTGAATACGAGGATCGCCGACGGTGGCTGACATGGGCAGATTGGCTATCTAGCCGCGGGCTTACAACTGACATGGCGCGCGGCGTACTGCGCTTTAACCAATACGACCAAGCCATTCAAGCGGCGGTCGCGGGACAGGGCGTGGCTCTTGGTCGCCTCGAACTCTTGGACCTGATGTTGCAGGAACGGCGCCTCGAGGTTCTGGCGCAGGGAGGGGATGCGCTTTGCACCCACTACGGCTACTTTCTGGTCCGACCAGACGACACCTCGAGTGACGAGGTATCGCAGGTTTTCGACTGGATCGTGGAGACCACGCAAGCTTCGCCGAAAGAGGACGCCGGCCCCTGTGTGCCGCGAGATCGGAGGAAGCCGACCCGCACAAAGACTCCCGCCGATGCTCGCAAGTGAACCAGCACCGTTTACTTGAGCTTCAGACATTCATTATAGCAATTGACCGCGCATTCAGATACGCATCGAGTGACTCTGGTCCACCTTCGGAACCATAGCCCGAGTCCTTGATGCCGCCGAAGGGCATTTCAGCACTCGGAATTGCCGGCATGTTGATCCACATCATGCCGACCTGAACATGCCTTGTGAGCAGGTCAGCATTCTTCAGTGAACTGGTAAAGCCGTAGCCGGCCAAGCCGAAGGATAAGCGGTTGGCCTCCGCAATCGCCTCTTCAATGCTGGTGAAGCCGCGGATGCCGGCCAGGGGGCCGAAGGGCTCTTCGTTGAACAACTTGGCATCCAACGGCACATCGACGAAGACTGTGGGTTCCCAGAAGTTGCCCACTTTGCCCATGCGCTTTCCGCCAGTCAGCAATGTAGCACCGCGCTCAATAGCGTCTTTGCTGAAGTCGCTCATGGCCGTTACTCGGCGCGAGTTGGCCAGGGGGCCCATCTTCGCGCCTTCTTCTAGGCCGTCAGACACCTTGATGCCCTTTGCGTAGTTGGCCAGTGCGTGCGCGAACTCGTCCTTCACGCTCTCGTGCACCAGAAAGCGCGTAGGGGAAATGCAGACCTGCCCCCCGTTCAGAAACTTCGCTGCGCCCAAGCACTTCACCGCAAGCGCGATATCGGCATCCTCGCACACGATGACCGGGGCGTGGCCACCCAACTCCATCGTTACCCGCTTCATGTGTAGCCCAGCCAGTGCGGCGAGTTGCTTGCCCACTTCTGCCGAGCCGGTGAAGGTGACTTTGCGGATGATCGGATGGGGGATGAGGTGGTTGGATATTTCTGCAGGGTCGCCATAGACAAGCTGCAGTACGCCGGGCGGAATGCCCGCATCAGCGAAGGCGTTGACGAATGCGGCAGGGCCGGCCGGAGTTTCCTCCGCAGCCTTGACCACCATAGCGCAGCCTGCGGCCAAGGCAGGCCCGACTTTGCGCACGACCTGATTGATTGGAAAATTCCAGGGCGTGAAAGCAGCGACTGGACCGACCGGATCTTTCACCACCATTTGCCGCAGCTGAGGTTTGCCACGCGATGGGACCAAGCGTCCGTAGACGCGCAGGCCCTCATCGGCATACCAGTCGACCATGTCGGCCGACGCGAGCGCCTCACCTTTTGCTTCAGGTAATGGCTTGCCTTGCTCCAGAGTAATCAAGGCTGCAATCAGGTTGGCCCTTTCGCGTATCAGCGAGGCGGCCTTTCGCATGATTTTCGCGCGCTCGGACGGCGGTATTTCACGCCATACCTCGAAGCCCTGTTGGGCTGCGGTCAGAGCTTCGTCGAGGTCAGCTGTGCTGGCGTGGGCTACGCGGCCGATTTCCTTGCCCGTTGCCGGGTTGAGAACGGCAAGGGAGCGGCCGGCAGCCGCGTCGCGCCACTTGCCATTGATGAAGAGTTGCGTATCTGAATTAGTCATGGGCTCTAATTACTATCGTCTGCGATGCGCGTCTGGGTGTGTCGAGGAACTCAAGACCCCTGTGCACCGCCAATGCGACCAGGGCCATGCTGAGAATGGTTGAATGATGAACTCCTCTTGTGCGGTGGACGGTCGGCGTCCTTCGCCGGTACGCAATGGCAAGTGAGTGCAGTATTCCGTTTCTACGGATGCTTGCTGCGAGTGGCATACTCCAGAGCGTCTTCAAGACGGTCATTTCCCCAAAACATTTCATCGTTCACAAAAAAAACTGGGGCACCAAATATCTTGCGGCGAATTGCTTCTTCCGATTGGAGGCGTAATTCTGCTTTTTTCTCCTCCGACTGTGCTGCATTAACCAGCACCTCCCCATTCAGTCCAATTTCATTGAGGATCCGGACGCACAAGGCGTTGTCATTGACGTCTTGATCTTGCGCGAAATTCAACGTGAAGACGGCTTTGCAGAACTCCGGAACCCATGTTGCAGCCGGATGTGCCGCAGCCACCCGCATCGGATAGACTGCTGGGCGCGGGAAGGATGTTGGCTTGCGCCATGGAATTTCGTACTTGCTCGCGAGTCGTTCCATGTCCCGCCAGACGTACTCGCCCTTTTCTTTGTGTTCGACAAAGGGGGAACTGCTCCACCCTAACCGGTTGAAGATGGGGCCTAGCATGAAGGGTTTCCACAGGACATCGACGCCTTCGCGCTCTGCTAGCGCCTCAATACGCATTGCAGTTATGTAACTATAGTTGCTTCCAAAATCGAACCAAAATTCGAGTTTTTTCTTCATGAGCCCTACATCCGCGTGGAAGACTTACCATGGATGTGCCGGTAACCGGTATGATTAACGCACGATTACGTCACGCACATCTGATGTTCCAGAATGTGTGTGGATCTCTGTGCCATGCCGACCTTGTCCGCCAGTAAAGCGCGCTACGCCAGCGGCGCCTTCTGCAGCAAAAGTGCCCGATGAGTTGAGCCATTCACGTTTGAGGGCGCTAAGTTCTGGCAGGTTGTGCTGCAGATACACAGAGCGGCGGTCTGTGCGCACGCAGATCTGGGGGAAAGATGCAATGCGTTGCGCCAACTCTTCGGCGGCGGCTCGTGCTTGGCCATTGGGGACTACTTGCTCGCACAGCCCCAACCGTTCGCATTCTGCTGCGGCCACTTTCCGGCCGGTCATGATGATCTCAAGTGCACGTCCACGACCCACAAGTCGCGGCAAGCGCACGGTACCACCGTCCGTGAGAGGAACGCCCCAACGCCGACAGTACACCCCCAGATACGCATCTTCAGCCATGATCCGGCAATCAGCCCACAGCGCCAGCTCCATTCCCCCAGCAACGGCGGGCCCCTCCACAGCTGCAATCACTGGCTTATTCAGGAAAAGTCGGGTAGGCCCCAGCGGGCCGCGGGGGATCGGACCGCCGTCCGTTGGGAATTCCAGGGAGCGGTGAGTGCTGCGGTTTTCCTCTGTCGCAATCCCGCGCCTAGCCAAGCTTTTGAGGTCTGCGCCAGCGCAAAAGGCACCGCCTTCCCCCCAAAGTACAGCTACATCTGCGTCGTTGTCGTCGTCGAACGCCAGAAACGCGTCCTGTAAGGCGTCTGCGTGATCTGGGTCAACCGCGTTCCGGATCTCGGGTCGCGAGAGGATAACCGTCGTGACTCGACCATTCTTTTCGATTCGAACTGGCATGAGCAGGGCTCCTGATTTGACGTTTGGTATGGCGAGGGACGTGCACACACGTTGGCACTAGTAGCTAGTGTTCTTCAATGGACTTTTTTTTGTCTTGGGTTGCCTGGCGGGAATGCAGTAGTGAGCCCTTCGCTGCCCGGCGGGTCCACCGTGGTCGTTTTTGAAGTGGCGCCCGTTCGCTCAAGATGGGGCGACACGTCCTTTGCGCGCCCCAATCGATGCTGGATATCGCGTGAATAAAGCCGGCGCGGCGGCACTAATGGGCAGCAACCGATCCGCTGATTTCATCCAATGTCGCCCCTCTCCCAGAAAAAGCGGCGCCCTCGTGTGGAGGCTGAATTGAGCTACCTTTCCCTTGCCTCCTGATGGGCTATCAGCGCCGCCTACGAATCCTCAGCCGAGACAAGTCGGCTTTCGTTCGAAAGTAAAGCAGTGCAGATGCGCTTCGGAGGTTGTTTGCGTTGCGCTTATTAAAACTTAGTTGTGAGGCTAAGTTGGAAAACCCTGCCTGTCTCAAGATAGCCTCCGCTGCGATCAACGGACAGGTAGCGTTTACTCTTTCCTAGCGTTGTCCAGTAACTGTGACCGTTTAGCAAGTTGCGCACTGAAAATCCAAGTTCAGTATTGTTTGCAAGGGAGTAGGTGAGGCCGAGATTGAGTTCTTTTGATGGCTGAATATAGACATCGGGCCGATCGGTTTGGACAGTTGTTAAGCGGCGGCCAATATAATTATACCAAAGGTTGCCGCGCCATTTTTCGTGTTCGTAGAATATCTCGGCATTATAGATTAGCTTGGGCGCTTCAGGGATTTCCGTGCGACGAAGTTCGGTGGTAGAGTTAACCGTAACCAAATAGCGGGCGATCGTCGTTTGCCAAGTGGCGTTGGCCCCGATGCCGAAGCCGGATAACCAGCCTTCGCCCAGATTCAGGGCAAAACGACCTGATGCTTCAAACCCAGTGGCTTTGCCAGTCAGGCCATTTTCGGGCTTGGAAATCGCTATATCATTAACACTCGCGGTGCCTTCGTAGCCGCTATAGGAGGTGGTCGGCACTATTATATTCTGCAAATCCTTATGGTATAGCGCAATCTGAAAGAATCGATTGTTGCTGCTGTAATATTCAAGACCGAGATCGTAGCTCCATGCTTCAACTGGCCGGAGGTCGGGGTTGGCTTGATTGATCGCGGTTATCTCGTTGTCCGTTCCATCACGAGTAATTGAAGTCGTTCCGGCAAGCTGGTCGAAGGCCGGTCTGCTGTAGCTTGAACGGACTGCTGCGCGGACTACGGTTTTAGCGTTCGGCCGCCACGCGGCCAGTACGCTTGGGTTCAGGCGACTGAATTCGCTGTCGGCGGTATCGAAGCTGGAATTATCTCCATCGGATATCCAGAATGATGCTCTGAAACGATTGTGCTCGTAACGCAGGCCAGGCGTGATGTCCACATCGCCGTAGTCTCCGCTGAGGCTAATTCTGGTATTCACATAGGCCGCCGCGCGCTTCTCGCGACCATTGGTGACGCCGTCTTCACCCACTGCTAGTGTCGGAATGTACTGGTATGCACGACTGGTCATGGCGGCTCGATTAAGGAGCTTCAGGTCGCGCGGAAGTTGAGAAAAAAAGCCCTTAAGATATGTGCCTGGAGCGCTCGCCACGCCTTCATATCCCATCCCTGGAGTGAATGTGTAGCGTTTTTGTTCAGTTGCAACATTATCGGTATTCTCGCCGTTACGTTCGGAGTCTTCATAAAGCAACCCCACTCCGATGTGGGATAGGGCGCTGGATCCGTTCCAATCAAGGTGGGCTTTTAGTGTTTTTTTGGTTTCGCTGAGGCGGGAATAGTCGCGGGCAACGTATAGTTCTTCCGGATCGGGAATGTCTTGCAGAGCATTGCCGCTGGATGTCGTCAGCACAGGTTTTCGCTCGTTGGATGTGTCAAGGTCCAGTGCGTCTGGGCCAGTGGTTTCCCGTGTATTGCGAAATGAGCCAGTTATTCTTTCCGGCTGATCGAAACGGCCTTTGGCATATCCGCCCGTCAGTGAAAGGTTGACGTTGTCTGTCTTCCACTCACCGCCGATCGTGCTTGAAAGAAGTTTTTGTCGAACGTCTTCTGTTCGAAAGTACTGGGATGGGTTGGCTTGATAGGCTTTATATTGACCGTCAATTGAATTGTTGTAGTTCCCTGCCTCGCTACGAATGGTAAGTTGATCCATAGTGTTGTTGTTGCTGTAGGATGCATAGTTAAAACGCCCGAACGCCGCAAAATTATTCCCGCGATAGTCTAGCGAAGTGCTGACGCCATATCTCTGAATTTCGCTTCGAAAGAAGTTGTACAGCAGGCCTCTCGGCGACAGGGAATTTTCGTTTTGGCGAGCGTTTAGGCCATTGTTGTAGGTCGAGTACCAGTTACTATGAATTGCTGTGGACTCGGCCACGCTGTCGCGCCTTTCATAATATGCAGCGGTATATAAGCCGAATTGCCTGTCGGCACCAAACAGGCGGGAATTGTCGATGCCAACAGCACCACCGAATGCATCTTGGTCACGCCGTTTGGCTGTTCCTGAGATCTGGTTAGTGGCGCGGATTCGCGTCATTGGGCCATGGTCGAAGCCACTCGGAGTGCGGAAATCAATGACCCCTGCGATGGCGTCAGAATCTTTGTCTGCCCCTGGAGTCTTGTCCGCGACAATCTCTGCTACGGCAAACGGGGACAGCAGGTTTACGGGGATCGCCCGCGAAGACTGAGTTTGTGGTAGGCGTAGGCCATCCAGCGTATAGGCATTGTATGAAGTGTCAAAACCCCGGATAGTGATATATTGACTTTCCCCGGTTGCGGTTTGGTTTCGACCTTGATCGAAGCTGACAGATATGCCTGGAAGTCGTTTTGCAAGATCGGCGACGTTAGTCTGGGAGGACACCGAAACGTCGCCGACCTTAAGGATGTCTACTACGCCTGATGCGTACCGCTCTTCGTCTATTGGGTTGGTTTGAACGCTGGAACCGACAACCTTTACCTGGTCTAGCGTGGTCATGGAATTGGTTGGAATCCTAGGGGGCTCTGACGTATTAGAACTTGTTGCCGGCGGGGCAATGGGTCCGTCTTTATCGATATCTAACGAGGTGGCGTTGGCCCACGCGCCGGACTGGATCAGAGCGATGGCAAGGCCGACGGTAAGTGGGCTTTTGGGGGTATGTTTGTGTTTTTTCATATATCGAAGCCCTTGGAAAAGAGGGTGTGCTCGGGTTGCCGATTGCACCGACGTCGTTCAGTGTTTGGCTGGATAAGCAGTTTTGAACTGTCCAATTTGCGGGGAAAGGCCAAGCCCTTTAGCCGACGGAGCGATCAGTGCCGGTTTTGTAGGGCTCAGCGAAGTGTCTGAGGTAAGTCAAAATACTTATGTTGCTAGCATGCTCGGACGATAGGGGGAGTGCGTCCAACTGGGCCTGCTGCCCGACAAGTGGATAGGCATGCAGGAGTTAGCATCCTGATTTGTCAGGCAATGCTTGCTCGCGTGTCTGATATTGGAGGGACACTCTGCATCGATATGATTAGCCTCTGACTTCTAGGGTCAGTCCGTTGCCCAACCGCCGCAAAGTAATGCGTGGCACGTTTAAATTTTTCTGGATAGCACAAGATGGTCATCGACGTGGCCGTCATCAGAGATAACGCCTGCCGTTCTATTCGCTGTTGTCATCTTGATGTGTGCGGAAGTGATGGGAGTAGTCAAATTCTGCGCGGTCTTCTTTCAGCGCGCGTGACAGGGGTTCCCATAAATCAGCGATGCTTTGATTGAAATTTTTTGGCTGCCGGTTCGTTCTGTGATGGATTGCTGCGGTGGACTCGGGGATTTGGCGTTGGTGCGGTCGTAGTGCCCCGGCGCTGATAGTGGGAGCAAAGCCTGCGGGTTCTATAGCTATGCTTATCTATGTTTGGCGTGCAGCTCTTGCGTGGTCAACACCGCAGCGGGGGTAGGCAGCCAGCATCGCCTGCCATGGGCGTGAGGCGGTCGGTGTGCGGACGATCTAGGGTGCTGGTAGGTTGCGGGGGCTGACGTAATTGTCAGATTGCCGACAGCATGGCGCCCGAGGCGGTCGCCCAGGATGACGGCAGGCCTGCGCAGACCGGCGCGGGCACCGGATTGGACCCCCTGCCATGCGATTGCCTGATGTCACTGCGCTGCTGCGCCGCCGCCACCTCGCGCTGGGAGCGGCACTGCTGGTTGCCCTGTTGCTGGCGATGCTGTTCCACGGCGTTTCCCGCGGCGACGCACAGCCCAGCACGGCACCGCCACCGGTACCGGTGGTCACCACGCGCGTCGAGCAGCGTGATGTCCCGCACTGGCGAAGCGGCGTCGGCACGGTGCAGTCGCTGCAGAGCACGGTGCTGCGCCCGCAGGTGGATGGCGTTCTGACCGAAGTGCTGTTCGAGGAAGGGCAGAAGGTGCGCAAGGGGCAACTGCTTGCGCGTATCGATGATCGCGCCATCCGTGCCGGTCTGGGCGGTGCACAGGCGGCGCTGGTGCGCGACCGCGCCACGCTGGATGCGGCGCGCTCGGATCTGTCGCGGCTGCAGCATCTGTCCAGCGACCAGCTGGTGTCGCGACAGATGCTGGAGCAGCAGGCCGCCACCGTGCAGCAGCTGCAGGCCACCGGCCGCGGCAACCAGGCTGCGGTGGACGCAGCGCAGGTGCAGCTCTCGTATACGCGCATCGTGGCGCCGATGGACGGCCGCATCGGCCTGCGCCAGGTGGATCCGGGCAACCTGGTGCGCGCCAGTGATACGCAGGGGTTGGTGACCGTGCAGCAGACCGATCCGATCTCGGTGGTGTTCGCGCTTCCGCAGGACGCGCTGCCGCAGCTGCGACAGGCGCTCGCCGCAGGCGACGCACAGGTGCAGGCACTGGACCGCGAGGGTGGCCAGCTGCTGGCTGAGGGCACGTCGCAGGTGATCGACAACCAGGTGGACGAGGCCTCCGGGACGGTGCGGTTGCGCGCGCGCTTCAGCAATGAGTCCGACCAGCTGTGGCCCGGACAGCTGGTCAGCGTGCGGGTGCGCACCGGCCAGAGCAAGGGCGCGCTGGTGCTGGATGCCGCGGCGATCCAGCGTGGCGTGCAGGGCAGCTTCGTCTACCGCGTGGTCGCTGATGGCAGTGTGGAATCGCTGCCGGTCACGGTCGGTGAACAGGACGGCGGGCAGGTGGTCGTGCACGGTGAGCTGCGGGTCGGCGACGTGGTGGTACGCGATGGACAGTCGCGGCTGCGGCCGGGCACGATGGTGGCGGAGGCCAAACCCGCCGCAGCGCCTGCAGCGGTCCGGCGCGGGGCGGCACCATGAGCGCGCGCACCTCGCTGTCCAGCTGGTTCGTTCATCACCCGGTCGCCACGACCCTGTTGACCCTGGCGGTGGTGCTGCTGGGCGTGGCAGCGTTGCCGCGCCTGCCGGTGGCGCCGTTGCCGGAGGCTGAGTTCCCGACCATCCGGGTCAATGCCAATCTGCCCGGTGCCAGCGCCGAGACCATGGCCTCGGCGGTCGCCACGCCACTGGAAACCCAGCTGACGGGCGTGCCCGGCATCATCGAGATGACCTCGACCAGTGCACTGGGCAGCACCTCGATCACCCTGCAGTTCGATCTGGAAAAGAACATCGACACGGCCGCGCAGGAAGTGCAGGCGGCGATCAACGCCGCCGCCGGCCGCCTGCCCAGTGAACTGCCGAACCTGCCGACGTGGCGCAAGGTCAATCCAGCCGACAGCCCGATCCTGGTGCTCAGCGTGGTCTCGGCACAGATGTCGATGACCGAGCTGAGTGACCTTGCCGAGAGCCGCCTGGCGCGCTCGATCAGTCAGATCACCGGCGTATCCGAGGTCAATATCGTCGGCCAGCAGCGCCCGGCCATCCGCATCCAGGCGCAACCCGAGCGTCTGGCGGCGATGGGCATGACGCTGTCCGATCTGCGCGGCGTGGCGCAGAACGCCAGCCTCAACCAGGCCAAGGGCGCGCTGATGGGCGGCCAGCGCACGTCCACCTTCGAGGCCAACGACCAGCTGTTCGATGCGCAGGATTATCGGCGGCTGGTGGTGGCCTACCGCGACGGCTCGCCGGTAACGCTCGGTGATGTCGCGCAGGTGGTCGACGGTGCCGAGAACGCGTATGTGCAGGCCTGGCCGAACGGGCAACCGGGGGTGGGCCTGATCATCAGCCGCCAGCCGGGTGCCAACATCGTGCGCACCACCGATGCGGTGCTGGCCGCCTTGCCGGAGCTGAGCGCGAACCTTCCGGCCAGCGTCGATGTGGAGGTGCTCAACGACCGTACGCGCACCATCCGCGCGTCGCTGCACGAGGTGGAGCTCACCCTGGTACTGACCATCGTGCTGGTGGTGCTGGTGATGGGCCTGTTCCTGCGCCAGCTTTCCGCCACGCTGATCGTCGGCGCGGTACTGGTGGTCGCGCTGGTGGCGACCTTCGCCGCGATGTACGTGGCCGGCTTCAGCCTCAACAATCTGACCCTGGTGGCACTGGTGGTTGCGGTCGGCTTCGTGGTCGACGACGCGATTGTCGTGGTGGAGAACATCCACCGTCACCGCGAGGCCGGGCTCGGTCCAGTGGAGGCCGCCCTGAAGGGAGCCGGCGAAATCGGCTTCACCGTGGTCTCGATCAGCCTGTCGTTGATTGCCGCCTTCATCCCGCTGCTGTTCATGGGCGGCGTGGTCGGGCGCCTGTTCGCCGAGTTCGCGCTGACCATCACCGTGGCGATCCTGATCTCCATCGTCGCCTCGCTGACCCTGGCACCGATGATGGCCGCGCACCTGATGAAGCGCATGCCGGTGCACCGGGACGGCGAGCGGACCCTGGCCGGGTGCCTGCTGGCCGGCTACGACCGCAGCCTGCAATGGGCCCTGCGTCGCCAGCGACTGGTGCTGGCGGGCTTCGGCCTGACCGTGGCGGTGGCGGTGGCCTCGTACGTGGTGATTCCCAAAGGCTTCTTCCCCCTGCAGGACACCGCCTTCGTGTTCGCCACCACCGAGGCGGCGCAGGACATCGGCTACGAGGACATGGTGGCCAAGCACCAGCAGCTCGCGCGCATCGTTGCGGATGATCCGGCCCTGCAGGCCTACAACCACGCGGTCGGTGCCACTGCCGGCAGCCAGACACTGTCCAACGGCCGCTTCTGGTTCGTGCTGAAGGACCGCGGTGACCGCGATGTGGACGTGCACGGCTTCATTGACCGGGTGCGGGCAAAGATGGCCAGCGTACCCGGCATCACCGTGTACATGCGCGCGGCGCAGGACATCAATCTCGGCGCCGGGCCGGCGCGGACGCAGTACCAGTACGCCCTGCGCGGGCAGGACAGCCGCGAGCTGTCGCAGTGGGCCGAGCAGCTGACCGAGCGGCTGCGGGGCCTGCCGCAGCTGCGCGACGTGTCCAATGACCAGCAGGTCGGCGCCAGCGTGACCCGGCTGGAGATCGACCGCACGGCAGCGGCGCGCTTCGGCCTGACCGCCAACGACATCGACCAGGTGCTCTACGATGCCTTCGGCCAGCGCCAGATCAACGAGTTCCAGACCGAAACCAACCAGTACCGGGTCATCCTGGAAATCGCGCCGGGCATGCTGGGCCAGGTCGATGCGCTGTCCTACTTCCACCTGCGTTCGCCGCTGACCGGGCAGATGGTGCCGCTGTCGGCGGTGGCCCAGGTGCAGCCCCCGGGCAATGGTCCGCTGTCGATCAGCCACAACGGCATGCTGCCGGCGGTAAACCTGTCCTTCAATCTGGCCCCCGGCGTTTCACTGGGCGAAGCGGTCGGCCTGGTGGAGCAGGCGCAGGCGCAGATCGGCATGCCTGCCAGCATCAGCGGCCGCTTCCAGGGCACGGCACAGGCCTTCCAGGAGTCGCTGGCCAGCCAGCCGCTGCTGATCCTCGCGGCCCTGCTGGCGGTCTACATCATCCTCGGCGTGCTGTACGAGAGTTTCGTGCACCCGCTGACCATCCTGTCCACCCTGCCGTCGGCCGGCATCGGCGCGGTGCTGATGCTCTGGTTGTGGGGACTGGACTTCTCGATCATGGCGCTGATCGGCATCGTGCTGCTGATCGGCATCGTCAAGAAGAACGGCATCCTGATGGTCGACTTCGCCCTCGACGCACAGCGCAACCGCGGGCTGGCGCCGCTGGAGGCGATCCACGAAGCCTGCCTGACCCGGTTCCGTCCGATCATGATGACCACGCTGGCCGCGCTGCTGGGTGCCATTCCGCTGATGATCGGTTTCGGTACCGGCTCGGAACTGCGCCAGCCGCTGGGCGTGGCGGTGGTCGGCGGCCTGCTGATCAGCCAGCTGTTGACCCTGTACAGTACCCCGGTGATCTACCTGGCCCTGGACCGGCTGTTCCTGCAGCGTCGCCGCGAGCGCAGGGAGGCGGCGGGCGCTGCCCTGGCGGACCCTGGATGAAACTGTTGATCGTGGAAGATGAAGGCAAGACCGCCCATTACCTGCGCACCGGCCTGGGCGAGCAGGGCTGGGCGGTGGATCTGGCTGCGGACGGTGTCACCGGCCTGCACCTGGCGCGCGAGTTCGACTACGACGTGATCGTGCTGGATGTGATGCTGCCGGGCATGGATGGCTTCAGCGTGCTGCGCGAGCTGCGCCGCAGCAAGCAGACACCGGTGATCATGCTGACCGCGCGGGACCGCGTGGATGACCGCGTGCACGGCCTGGGGCAGGGCGCCGACGACTACCTGGTCAAGCCGTTCTCGTTCATCGAACTGCTGGCGCGGCTGCAGGCCCTGGTGCGGCGTGGGCGCCAGCAGGAGCCGACTGAACTGCAGGTGGGCGATCTGCAGGTGAACCTGCTGGCCAGGCGGGCCTACCGCGATGGCTCGCGGCTGGACCTGACCGGCAAGGAGTTCGCGCTGCTGGCGCTGCTGGCACAGCGGCGGGGGCAGATCCTGTCCAAGACGGTGATCGCCGCCCAGGTCTGGGACATCAATTTCGACAGCAATACCAATGTGGTGGAAGTGGCGATCAAGCGCCTGCGCGGCAAGATCGACGGCCCCTACCCGAACAAGCTGCTGCATACCGTGCGCGGCATGGGCTACGTGCTGGAAGTGCGCGAGGACGAGGGTGGGCGGGGATGAGGATGTCGATCGCCCAGCGCCTGTCGGCGATGTTCGCGCTGGCCGCATTGCTGGTGTTCGCTCTGCTGGGCGTGGGCGTCTATGGCGTGCTCGAGCGGCAGGTGGTGCGCTACCAGCATGCGGAACTGCAGACCAAGCTGCACGCGGTCAGTGGCAGTGTCGCGATGTGCGACAGCACCGAGCGCTGGAACAAGGTGCGCGAGAAGGTCGGCAACCTGATCTCCGGCGACCGCGACACCCTGGTCTGGGCATGGAGCGAGAACCCCACGTTCCGCATCGGCCAGGCAGAGCCGCAGGTGCAGGCCCCCGGCAAGGGCGACAACGGAATGGGCACGCTGCCGCGTGAGGGCGGGCACCCGCTGCGCACGTTGTATGAACGGGTGCCGGGCAAGGGCGCGCGACCGGATGTGGACCTGTGGATCGGCATCGATTCGGAGCCCTATACGCAGGCGTTGCAGCGCTTCGGTGTTGCGTTGTGGGTGGCCGGCGGGCTGGGCGTGCTGCTGGTGGCCGGGCTTGGCTACTGGATCGCACGGCTGGGTCTGGCCCCGCTGCGGGCGCTGTCCAACGAGGCACGCTCGCTCAGCCCGCAGCGGCTGTCGCAGCGCCTGGCCGCGCAGGGACTGCCAGCCGAACTGGGCCACCTCACGCAGGCCTTCAACGGCGCGCTGGATCGGCTGGAAGCAGCGTACACGCGGTTGGACGGGTTCAACGCGGACGTCGCGCACGAGCTGCGCACCCCCCTGGCCAATCTGATGGGACAGACCCAGGTGGCCCTGTCCCGTCCGCGCGATGTGGCGGCCCTGCAGGAAGTGATGCAGTCCAACCTGGAGGAACTGGAGCGCCTGCGTGCGATCGTCAACGACATGCTGTTCCTGTCGCGGGCCGGTCAGGGCGATATCGCGGTGGAAACGCGTCAGGTCCAGCTGGCAGACGAGGTCGCCACCGCCGGTGAATTCATGGAGTTCCTGTTCGAAGAGGCCCAGCTGACGCTGCATGTCGACGGCGACGCCACCGCCCGCATCGATCCGTCGCTGTTCCGCCGCGCGCTGACCAACCTGTTGCACAACGCCGTGCAGCACGCGCGTCCGGGCAGCGACGTGCGCGTGCAGCTGCAGTCCGAAGGCGAGGGCGTGCGGGTGGCCGTGCTGAATGAAGGCAACGGCATCGCCGCCGAGCATCTGCCCCTGCTGTTCGAGCGCTTCTACCGGGTCGACCAGGCCCGTGAATTTCGTGGCGAGCGCCATCACGGGCTGGGGTTGTCCATCGTCAAGGCCATCGCCGCACTGCATGGCGGCGAAGTGTTCGTGACCAGTTCGGACGGCCTGACGACGGTTGGATTTACTATGGCTTGCTGAGCGATGCCGCACCGAACGCGTAGACAAGATTCTTGGACAGAAGATGCGTGGTCCAGAGAAAACTCGCTAGGACAGCTCGGTTGACAATGATACGCGATTGTCAATGTTTAGAGGGGGGCAAAACGCCCCAAAGGCCAGATCCTATCGTTTTATCTTGAGCGCCACATAGCCGAACAGCAGAGTGCGAGGGCGTTTATGGAGTGCCGCTATCGGCCTGAAAGTAGTGCGGGACTATCTTCCCGAAATTGTACCGTGATAACGCAGCAGGCCTCGCTCTGAAGTCCGGCTGAGCGACACAGAATGGTCATCTCTATCTCGTAGCATAAAGCCTACTTTGGACCGGTGAACTGATCTGTGCATTCGTCAAGGAAAGTCTCTAGCATGCTGTTGGGTCGCGATATTAGTCGGTGGCGTCGATCAGGCAGAGTTGTTGCCGCTGCAGTGCTGGTAATGCTCATAGCGGGCTGCGCGAGCTTGTCGAGCGGCTCACAGGCGAAGAACGTGATCGTTATGATCAACGATGGTGCAGGTTGGGGCACGTGGGATGCGGCTGCCTATTGGCAGTATGGTTCGCGCGAAGGTGCGCCCTATGCGCGCTTTCCCGCGCGATACGGAGTCACTACCTACCCGCTCAATCTCGAGCGAGCACCTACGCACGATACAGTGTCACGTGTCGGCTATATGCCGGAGCGAGCTTGGGACATAAGACCGACAGGGGACCCGACGTTGCCGTTTGCCGGCTATCGCTACCTAGCCGCAGCCGCGACTGACAGTGCGGCCGCCGGTACCGCGCTTTCCTCGGGTACGAAGACGTATAACGGCGCGATCAACCACGACAACTTTGGTCATCCGGTGGCGTTTGCCGCGCGCCTCGCCAAAGGAGTGGGTAAGGCTGCTGGCGTGGTCACGAGCGTCCCATTCTCTGAAGCTACACCGGCCGCTTTCGGTGCGCAAAACTCCTCGCGCAACGATTACCACCGGATCTCGAGACAGATGCTTAGCGAGGGTACTCTCGACCTAGTCATGGGCACTGGTGCGCCAGGCTATAATGTGAATGGAACACCTTGCGGTCGCCTGGCATCGAATGAATCATCGTCTGGATGCGACAAGCCTAGCGAGTACCTGGCGCGCGAGGACTGGCAGCGACTGATGGCCGGCCAGTACCTGCCGCAAGGCGGACAGAGGCCTTGGCGAGTGATCCGGGGCAAGGAGGAGTTCGTCGCTCTGGCGGACGGCACACTAACCATGGACGGTCCTATTCTTGGTGTGCCCGAGATCGCTATGACCTTGCAGCAAGCACGTCAGGCAGCCGTGGTCGGCGTCGACGCCGGCAACCCGTCTGGCGTCGCCTATGTCCGAACCGTGCCAACGCTTGCGCTGATGACGCGTGGAGCGCTGCGGTACCTTGCTGCTCGCTCGGGCAAGGGCTTCTTTCTGATGGTCGAGGGCGGAGCGACAGATTGGGCCGCTCATACTAGCCGCTGTGGAACGCAGTGGAGCTACGGTACTTGCGTGAACGAACCTGAGTACGGGCGGCTGATAGAGGAGACGGCAGACTTCAATGATGCGGTAAGTGCCGTGGTCGAATGGATCGAGTCACATGGTGGCTGGAAGCGTAACCTGTTGGTCGTTACGACCGACCACGACAACAGTATGCCGATGGGACCGGACGCGCAGTCGCGTCCGTTTGCCCCCGTTGTAAACAACGGCAAGGGGAAGATGCCGGGATTCAGCTTCCGGCTGACGGGTGACCACTCCAACGCGCTTGTACCGCTATGGGCTAAAGGCGCGGGCGCCGAGCAGTTGGCCTTGCGTGTGCGCGGGTGGGACCCGGGCTACGCTCGGTACGTGGGATGGAACGACGGCCGCTACATCGACAACACTGATGTGGCTGCAGTTGTCAGGGCAGTGCTCGAAGGTCGCTAAGCCGATAGCATTTCCGGGTAGTCACTGAAGGGCTTCAGGTCGTCCTCGGCACACGCAGCCCCTCCCCGCAGTGCTTTATATCGAGCACGTGCAAACGACGTTTTTCAAGTGACGTTTCCTCTATCGCCGGTCAGGTTGGCGTGCTGCGAGCGCAGCGAACGCGATACTACGCCGGATTTGGGCGATGGTGCGTTCCCCTTCGGTCAATGCTGCCACGCTGGTGTGGACGGAGAAGGCACCCTTGACGAGTCGATACGGGTGTTTCGCTGCCGACCCGATCACAAATTCGGATGCGCCTTGCGAGATAAGGTCGATGGCGTCAGAGCCCTCGGCAAAGACTGCCAGTTCCCGCTCAAGCACGGCATCGCCTATCTGCAGCCTGCCAGCGTTCGTCGCCAGCCAGGCGATGTCGTGGTTCGGCGCGGGGTAATACGTCCAGCGTTCGTCGTCGGCCAGCCGCACGTGAAGGTAGGTGATTGGGGCGGGCGCAGCAATTGGGCTCTCCTTGCCTTGGTAGTTACCGAGTAGGATGCGGGCCGGCCCATGGTGCTCAATTCGGTCAGCCTCGCAATAAAGGCTTTCAGCAGGCGACAGCTCCAGGTTCGGTGGCAGCGCCAACCAAAGTTGGAAGCCTCGAACGACGCCACCTGGTGACGGCTCACCCGCGTGCCAGACGCCACTGCCGGCCCGCATCCACTCCACCGCTCCGTCCGACATTGCGCCGCGCTTGCCGGTAGTATCGCCATAGGTCATGTGTCCTTCGAAGAACGCGGTAATGGTGGCGATGCCGGAGTGGGGATGTGGCATGAAGCTGGAGCTTCCAGAGGAAGGGAATTCGAAGAGGTCCAAGAACACGAATGGCTTGAGTTGTTCGCCTAGGTCGCCTGGGCTCATTAGGCGCGTGATCGGTCCCAGTCGGTGACCAGGGGTGCGGTACTGAATGGCCCGCAGTGTGTTTGCGTCGTCGTCGGGATTGCTCATAACAAGTCCTCCATCAATAGATGTTTCGGCGAGGAAGCCTGCGACGTGGAGTCCGACCTTCAGTTGTTGGGGCGGATGACCGGGCTATAATCTAGCTTGCCGATACAGGCCCACTAGAGGACGAAAGCGTGCGACCTCGCTGCCGATGATCGCTACCATCAACGGCATGCTTGCTGTCCCGGCGAGGACGAATGACTGGGGCGTGTCGCCCAAGCCTGCCCAGACCGGGAGTACCTCCTGCGATGGCCAAGGATAGACCCTCCTGGCCGGTAAGCGGGGCCTGAACCGGCCGGACCAAGTTACATGCGACTGTTTACCGAGTCGTTGGAGTAGGCCCGGCTTTTCGGTGAAGAGTGCGTCATAGTCGTCCAAGGCGTAGCAAGGTGCCGCGCCCCCACGGTAATCTTCGTGCGCCCCTGCAAAAGCAGATCCAGGGTGGTGAGGTCCTGGAACAGCCGGACTGGGCCGACCGTGCTGAGCACCGACACGGCACTGCTCAGCCGGATGTGGCTAGTGCAAGCAGCAGCTGCGGTGAGTATTACTGCGGGCGATGCATCGACGTAGTCGGAGCGATGGTGTTCGCCGAAATAATCGCTACCGACGTTGTCGGCGAACACGATTTCGTCGAGCAGAGCCGCCAGCCGCTGCACTGCGGGTATGCGGTCGCTTAACGCCTCGGGCAGGAGCGCTGCGAAGCTGTGGATGCCGACCTCGACGAAGCATTCCTTCGAAACACCGCTGCATTGGCGCGCCGCGGTTCCGCATGCCTCTATGTCGGAGGCAGGGCACCGGTCGGGTTCAGGCCGCAATGGCTCCGATGGCGAGCTTGGCCTGGGTCAAGGCTGCCGCTTTGGCGTCTTCGCCAAGCGCTAGGCCTTCGGCGCGAACGAAGGTCACGTCGCTCAGGCCGATTAAGTGCAGGGCAGCCGTCAGCAAGCCTTCCTGATGATCCAGCGCCGCCACCGGACTGTTGCCGGTGTAGACTCCTCCGCGGGTCGAGACGATAAACACCTTCTTGCCCTTGGGAAGCAGCCCTTCGGGACCCTGCTCGGTGTAGCGGAAAGTGCGCCCAGCGACCAGTACACGATCCAGCCAGCCTTTGAGTTGGCTCGGGATTGAGAAGTTGTACATAGGCGCACCGATAATGATGAGGTCGGCGGCGAAGAGTTCATCAATGTAGACGCCGCCTTGGGCAATGTCCTGACCAAGTTCGGCAGAAGGCGGCGCAGCGCCCTGAAATACGGCTAAGTGACTCGGGCTGAGATGCAGCGGTGCGTCCTCCACGAGGTCGCGGACGACGACGGAGGCTCCAGGATGCAGTGCCAACTGTTTGGTGACGATTTCAGCTGTGAGAGCTCTACTGGCGGAATAGTCGCCCAAGATACTCGAATCGATGTGTAGGATGGTGGTCATGAAGGATCTCCAGTGACGAATGGGGTTGTTTGACGGCTGCATGATCCCATTGGGCGAAACATCTGGGTAGTAGTTATATTCTTATGGATAGTATCTAAAAATCAGATACATCAAGGGCGGATTATGTTGGACGGAGTGTCACTGGATCAACTAAGAACGTTCGTCGTCGCTGTGGATGAAGGCAGCTTCTCTGCGGCTGGCCGGCGGTTGGGGCGCGCCCAGTCAGCCATCAGTGAACTGGTGCGGGGCTTGGAGGCGCAGTTGGGGGTGCAACTGTTTGATCGGACCGGTCGCTATCCTCAGCTGACCACCGCTGGCACAGCGCTCCTTGTGAGTGCGCGCGACGTTGTGGCTGGCGTCGATGCGATGAAATCGCGAGCTAAGGGCATGGCGGCTGGTCTGGAACCTGAGCTGTCGGTGGTGGTGGATGTCTTTTTCCCGATCGAGGCACTCGCAGTAGTGGCCAGGGAGTTCCGAGAGCAGTTCCCGGCAGTTCCTTTACGCGTACACGTTGAAGCTTTGGGCGCAACTTTCCAGCCAGTGCTTGATCGGCAGGCAAGTGTGGGTATTGTCGGCTTTGTTCCGTTGACCCCGCCTGGAATCATCACCGAGCCGTTGGTGAACATCGCTTTCGCCATGGTGGCGGCCGCTGACCATCCGCTTGCTGCTCGGAACGATGTGATTTCTCACAGTGACCTCGCCGAGCATGTCCAGTTGGTTCTCACCGACCGATCAGAGCTGTCGAAGGGTAGGGATTTCGGTGTGTTCTCTCCCAAGACCTGGAAGCTTGCCGACCTCTTTGCCAAGCGGGCGTTCCTACTCAATGGACTAGGTTGGGGAGGAATGCCATTGCACACAGTGCAGTCGGATCTGGACAGTGGAAGGCTAGTACGGCTTCACATTGAGGAGGAGCCCGTGGGTGGAGTCAGCATGTTGATGTCGGCTGTCTATCGAGTAGATGCACCACCGGGACCTGCAGGACGCTGGCTCATCGAGCGCATCATGGCGTGCTCCAAGCATCGTCAGCATGTATGAGTGTGCGCCAGATTGGTGTTCTCACAAACAAACATGCTATTTCCATCAAGAGCCTTTTCTGACGATGCGATGATTGCTTGAGGGCGTCGACCCTGGCGATCAGCGCACGAAGCTGCGGCAATCCGGGGGCGACTGTTACTTGGCTGATATGTAAAGTTGACCCGTATTCTTTTTCGGGAGTAGGCGGTTGAAGAACTTGCGAACGTATATCGGCTAGGGTGCCTTGAGGCGAAACCACCCTTAGACAGCCGATCGGTGGCTGACATAGCCGAGCCCGTCGTACCGAGGACAGGGGAGTTTTACAGCTGGCCAAGGCGTTGGGTGGTTTCGGATACGGTGACTTCAATCATTCTGCTGGCTACTGTCTGCGCTTTTTCACCATGCCGGGCGTCATGCCTGACCAACGATGGTACGCGCGCGAGAAGGATGTCTCTGACGCGTACCCGACGCCTGTTGCGATCGTTGCGATGGAATCGTGCCCGTTCTCAAGTAGTTCTGTTGCCCGCATCATCCTGAGCGAAGTGATGAACTCTTTGGGCGTCTGTCCAGTCACGTTGGAGAAGCGCTTGAGAAATGCGGAACGGGACAGGCCAGCTTTATCGGCCAGTCTGGTGATACTCCAGTTGCTCTCCGGAGCTTGATAAAGGGCGCCGAGTACTCTGGACAGCACGGGATCGTTCCAACCGCGATGCGACTTCGCAGCGTGTCGGGAAACTTGATTCAGATAGTGTCTTAGTGCGGAGGTCAGAACGGCCTCGGCAAGGCGGGTGGCGATGGCCTGACCGATGAATCCCTGCCTTCCGTATTCAGTGATCTGATGGAGTGTTTCCCCGAGGAATGGCTGTTGCCGCAAGAATCCGTACAAGGGAACGAGCTTTGGCATGTTCTTGAGCACGACGATCGGGAACCTCTTGTCCATATAGCAGCTCGTGGCGACGATCTGCGTCGTGTTGCCACCGCCACCATAGCTAGTGTCCGTACTAAACATTCCCGCAAGGAATTCGTTGGCGGTACTCGCAGCCTTCAATCGAGAGGGAACGAAGTCTTCCATGGGAGCCAATGGAGTTTTTGTCGAATCGGCCATTGCGAAGGTGCTTGGCGTCGGCGCGAGCAATGCGTCACCAGGTGAGAGTCGGAAGCAATCCGACGAACCCTCGGTGTATGCGACACAGTTGCCTGCAACTACGAAATGGATCCTGACAGAATCATTGAGGTGCGGCAGTCTACAGCCCCACGGCGAAGTCAAATGGATCAACGCTTGTAACACGCCTGTCAGTCGAATTGAGCGCAGTAGGTCGTCCAGCGGTAGTGGCGGTCGGTAATCATTTGGATTGTCCGTGACGTTCTTCTGAAAAACAGACGGCATGGGAGCGTCCTGATAGTAATGGTGCTGCATCACGATTGGCTTGGGCCAAGAGTTCCGGCACAGAAGTTCCACGGGCGACTTGGAACAGCTGATTCTGGCCATCCCTGTCTTTGCGTGCATGTTGCGGGGCAGCACAAAAGAGGGGCTTTCGAGCTATATCTGAGAGCAACCATTGCCGGCCGGGGTTCGGCGATGCTGCGAGGCAGCATGCAATGAAAACTTTTGGTCAAGAACTTAGCGATTGCGGGCGGTGACGAATTGGCGCGCGGGAGCAAGAATTGCCGCTAAGCCCTAATGACTGCGTTGGCCGGCTGGTTGATGGGTAGTCATGTACGCATCGAGCCAACCGGAGCGAGATGACGGGTCCAAGTGCGGTCAGACAGAGTACCTATGTTTGCATCTGCCTCCAAAGCTATCGATCGACCGTACTTCCACGTCCGTTTTTGGTCATGAATCGGTCTTTGCGGCGTGCGGCATATTTTAACTGAAGTCTCATGCGATTGAAGAGGAAAAGCAGTGGAATCAAACAAAAAAGCAGCTGAATCCACTCCGGTGCTTATTGTCGGTGCTGGTCCGGCGGGAATGGTCGAAGCGCTTGCCCTTGCGCGACAAGGAATCCGAAGCACCCTGCTCACCATGTACCCCTATACCGCGCACACGCCTCGGGCTCATGTGATCAACCAGCGCACGATGGAAATATTCCGGGCACTGGGCATTGAAGAGAGCGTTGATGCGGTTGCCGATCCCGCCGAGTTCATGGAGAACAATGTCTGGGTCACCACGATGGCGGGTACTGAGGTTGCACGCATCAGCGCATGGGGCACGGGTCCTAATCGACAGAGGTACAGCGACGCCAGCCCCTGCAATATGTGCAACTACCCGCAACACCTGCTCGAACCCATCATCATGAAGGCGGTGGTAGAGACGGGTCTTGTCGACGTGCGGTTTGGTCATGAGTACCTCAGCCACACACAAGACGAGCGCGGCGTCATCAGTCGAATCAAGGTATGCGAGTCTGGGCACGAGTACTCGATTGATTCGTCCTATCTAATTGGCGCCGATGGCGGACGTAGCCGCGTCCTAGATCAACTGGGAATCCAGCACGAAGGCGTGCAAAACGCGGGCCGCGTGCTTTTCGTCTGGATAGAAGCTGACCTCAGTCGATACGCCCAGCACCGCCCCGGCATTCTTTACCATCCGGTGGTTCCCGATGGCCGGGTTGGCCTGATCCTTGTACGCCCCTGGAACGAGTGGATTGCAGGCGCATATGTCGACGACTCGTTCGATGCTTCCAACCATGATGCAATCCTTGCCTTGATCCGGCGGTTCATTGGGGATGAAACGATCTCGATACGGATTAAGCATGTCTCTCCGTGGTCTGTGAACGGCTGCTCCGCTCCCCAGTATTCTCGAGGCCGGGTCTTTTGCATGGGGGACGCGGTGCACCGCCACGCCCCCTGGAATGGGCTGGGACTAAATACCGGTGTGGCGGATGCTTTCAACCTTGCATGGAAACTTAAGTTCGTCCTGGACGGTGTGGCCGAACCATCGCTATTGCATAGTTACGACGCCGAACGAGTTCCCATTGGCCGTCAGGTGATTCGGCGCGTTGGCGAGACAACCGCACAGATGGTCAACCTGCCGGCCTCCATCGGCAATCTGCCTGGGCTGCCTGTGTCGGAAATGGTGCTCAATGCAGAGACGCTGTTCGAGAACACCACCGCCGCCGCAGAGCGGCGCGAAGCTCTAAATACAGCGCTTGAGCCGTTACGCACGACCGGGTTCAATGCCCTCGGTGCGGAGATCGGCTACCGGTATCGTGCAGGCGCGATCATCGCGGACAGCACGGCGGAACCGTTGCCAGAAGGCCATCCCGATCATTCATACAGGGCTACCACGTGGCCAGGTGCGCGGCTACCCCACGTGTGGCTGGAAACCAGCCGCAAGCGCCTCTCGACTCTCGACATCATCAAGGGGGCGGCGTTCACCCTCATCGTCGGCATCGAGTCGGATAAATGGCGCGATGCGGTTGCGAGCCTGCCGCCCGCGCTGCAGTCTGTCGTCGAAGTTGTGCAGATCGGTGGTGCTTACGGTATTCGCGACATCTACGGAGACTGGCGACGTGTGCGCGAAATCGGAGAGGACGGTGCAGTGCTGGTCCGTCCAGACCATCACGTCGCCTGGCGGGCCATGGCTGCGAACAGCGTTCAGCAATTGGGAGAAATTTTGAGCTGCCTAATTGGTTCTGCGCCCAGGCAGGAAGTCGCCACGGATGACATTACCGAACCCCGATACGCCCCTGTCGCTGCAACCAACTGAACACACTTCTATGTCGATACATCCAGACAGCATCGCCACGGCTGCGCAACTCTTGCGTAACGCGGCGGCCACGGGCAATTTCATCGCACCGCTCGGCGAGACCATTCCCGGCCTCGACGTCGGGAGTGCCTACGCGATCCAGAAGCATAACACCGATCTAAAGCTGCAATCCGGTGCGCGGCTAGTCGGTGCCAAGATCGGCTTAACCTCATTGGCGGTACAGAGACAACTTGGTGTGGACACGCCTGACTACGGTGTTCTGTTCGACGACATGTGGTACGGCGAAGGCCTGCCGATTCCAGTGGCTAAGTTGCAGCAGCCGAAGATCGAGGCTGAAGTCGCCTTTGTACTAGGGCGCGATCTCGATGTCGAGAATCCAACCGTTGTCGACGTCATCAGCGCCATTGAGTATGCGCTGCCAGCGCTGGAGATCGTCGGCAGCCGCATCGCCAACTGGAACATCAGCCTAGTCGACACCATCGCCGATAACGCCTCCGCGTCGGGCTTCGTTGTCGGCGGCTCTCCGAAGAGACTTGGTGAGCTCGACTTGTGTGTTTGCAGGATGAGCATGAGTCGCGATGGCGAGAGGAGTGTTTCCAGTGGTAACGGCGCTGCCTGCCTCGGTAGTCCGTTGAACGCAGTGGTCTGGCTGGCGCGCACCATGACGCGCGTCGGCGCGCCGTTGAGAGCGGGGCAGGTGATCCTGTCCGGCGCGCTTGGCCCGATGGTCGCGGTGGAAGCTGGCAGAACCTATACCGCGACGATAGAGAGTCTAGGCCGCGTCAGCGCCGTGTTTGACCGGTAATCAATCGCACATGGATAAACAACATGAGCAAGAAAATCACAGCAGCGATCATCGGCTCCGGGAATATCGGCACCGACCTGATGATCAAAATCCTGCGCCACGGCCGGCACGTAGAGGTAGGGGTGATGGTCGGCATTGACCCTAACTCTGATGGCTTGGCGCGCGCGGTTCGCATGGGCGTGGCGACCACCCACGAAGGCGTGGAAGGCCTAGCCCGACTCGACGTATTTAAGGACATCGATGTGGTGTTCGATGCCACCAGTGCCGGTGCACACGTTAAGAATGACGCGTTCCTGCGCGAGAAAAAGCCGGAAATCCGAGTGATTGATCTGACCCCGGCGGCGATCGGCCCGTACTGTATTCCGGTCGCCAACGGTGAGGTTCACCTCGACGCGCTGAACGTCAACATGGTGACCTGCGGCGGCCAGGCGACGATCCCAATGGTCGCCGCGGTGTCGCGCGTGGCTAAGGTCCACTACGGTGAGATTGTCGCGTCAATTTCCAGCAAGTCCGCCGGCCCTGGCACTCGTGCCAATATCGACGAGTTTACCGAGACCACCAGCCGGGCCATTGAGGAGATCGGTGGTGCGACCAAAGGCAAGGCGATCATCGTTCTCAACCCGGCCGAGCCGCCACTGATCATGCGCGACACAGTCTATACGCTGTCTGACTTTGCCGACGAAGACAGGATCGTCAAGTCCATTGAGGAGATGGTCGCGGAGGTGCGGCACTATGTGCCGGGTTATCGCTTGAAGCAGCGCGTGCAGTTCGAACGGATCGAGGCCCCGGTGCGGATCCCAGGCGTGTCCGATTCGATCACCGGACTGAAGACCTCGGTGTTCCTGGAGGTCGAAGGTGCTGCGCACTACCTGCCGGCCTACGCCGGCAATTTGGACATCATGACCAGTGCTGCGCTGCGCACCGCCGAGCGCATGGCCGAACGCATGCTGGCGACCCGGCAAACTGCTTGAGGAGGACTTCCATGGCCTTGGACCTGAGCAAGAAGATCTACATCTCCGACGTGACCCTGCGCGACGGCAGTCACGCCATTCGCCACCAGTACAGCGTCGAGCAGGCCAGGCAGATCGCTAAGGCTCTCGACGAAGCTAAGGTCGATTCCATAGAGGTCGCGCACGGCGACGGCCTGCGGGGTTCCAGCTTCAACTACGGCTTTGGCGCGCATACCGACCTGGAGTGGATCGAAGCGGTCGCCTCGGTGGTCACGCACGCGGAGATTGCGACCCTGCTGCTGCCGGGTATTGGGACCATCCACGACTTGAAAGCGGCTTTCGACGCCGGCGCGCGAATCGCCCGCGTGGCGACGCACTGCACCGAGGCGGACATAAGCAAGCAGCATATCGAGTACGCACGCAAGCTGGGCATGGATACGGTCGGCTTTTTGATGATGAGTCACATGACGACGCCTCAGCACCTGGCGCAGCAAGCAAAATTGATGGAAAGCTACGGCGCGACCTGCTGCTACGTGGTCGACAGCGGCGGTGCACTGAGCATGAGTGACATTCGTGACCGCTTCCGGGCGTTCAAGGATGTGCTCAATCCGCAAACGCAGACTGGCATGCACGCGCACCACAACCTTTCGTTGGGTGTGGCCAATTCCATCGTTGCGGTGGAAGAAGGCTGCGACCGCGTCGACGCCAGCCTTGCCGGCATGGGTGCCGGCGCCGGCAATGCGCCGCTGGAAGTGTTTATCGCCGCGATCAGCCGCCTGGGCTGGAACCATGGCACCGACCTATACAAACTGATGGATGCGGCCGACGACATGGTCCGCCCGTTGCAGGACCGCCCGGTGCGCGTGGACCGCGAAACCCTGGCGCTGGGCTACGCGGGCGTGTACTCCAGCTTCCTGCGCCACAGCGAAGCGGCGGCGAAGAAATATGGTTTGAGGACCGTCGACATCCTGGTTGAGCTGGGCAAGCGGGGTATGGTTGGCGGACAGGAGGACATGATTGTCGATGTCGCGCTGGACTTACTGGAACCGCGCCCGCACTGAGCAGATTCATGAATCTGGAGCTCGGTAAAGCGCTTTGGGTGCACACCACAGCCTGGAGGGGTCTGTACATGAGAGGTAAGCATTGTGTTACTCGCCTTGTGACGAGAGCTTCACCGGTGACGCTTGTCATGCTCTTAATCGGAACGTCCGCTCATGCGACAGAAGGCGGTGGCTCGTTGTTCCCATTGGGCATCGAGAACTTCGCGGTTGGGCCGATACCACCGCCCGGTTGGTATGGTTCGGTCTACTACTATTCATACTCGGCGGACAAGTCGCGCGACGATGCCGGCAACGAAGTGCCTAACAATCTCAAGATCGATGGCAACGTTATTGCGCCGCGCTTTCTGCTGGTTGCCGACCGAGAGATTCTTGGGGGAGTACTGCTGGCGCAAGTGGTTCCATCGGTTGTCCACACGCGTGTCGCGCTCGATACCGCGCCGGGCGTTCGCCAAAGAGATAGCAAGTTCGCACTGGGTGATCTTCTTGTTGGAGTAGGCATCGGTTACCAGCACAGTGAGAAGTCGGCTGGAGCCATAGGGATGGATGTGTTTGCGCCAACTGGCAGTTACCATGTTAACGATTTGGCAAATACCAGTCGGAATTACTGGGGTGTGGCATCCACGTACACATTCGACTACGTCGACCAGGCGGGCTTCAACTTTTCAACAAAAGTCTCGTATGGGTTCAACTTTAAAAATCCCGATACGAACTACCGATCAGGTCAAGAGCTCATCATTGATTACTCCGCAGGCTGGGGACTGAATAACGGCTGGACTCTCGGAGTGGGTGGCCACATCTACCAGCAGACCACCAATGATAAGCAGAACGGCCGAACGTTAGTCGATAGAAAAGGTCGGGCTTTTGCCGTCGGACCGTCTCTGAAGTATGACAGCGGTAAGGGATGGATGGTCACCGTCAAGTACTCCCCAGAATTCGGTGTCCGCAACCGTTCGGATGGTTCGGTTGCTGTTGTCAGGTTAGTCATGCCGCTGTAATTCAACCATCCATTCGGCCTGAATCGGGCAATAGTCTAGGAGAGTGATATGTCTATTTCATCGCTGGGGTATGTGGTGGTGGAAGCCAGTAATCTTGATACGTGGTCCGACTACGCGCGCAATGTCCTTGGCGTTGAGAGCAACTTGGTCGGCGAGGCGCTGGAACTTCGCGTGGACGACCGGGCTTGGCGCATCCGGGTCGAGGAAGGGGAACTGGACGACCTCAAGGCCATCGGTTTCGAGACGCTCAATGCCGCCGCTTTCGCCGACGTGCTGACCAAGTTGGCTGACGACGGGATCGAGTATACGCTCGACCCCGATTTGGCCAAGGCGCGTGGGGTGGTTGAGCTGGCACGTTTCTCCGACCCGGCCGATGTGGCCATCGAAGTGTTCTACGGTGCGACCCGAGTATTTCAGAAGCCCTTCGTCTCACCTGTCGGCGTGCAGGGGTTCGTTACAGGTGAGCAAGGGCTTGGTCACATCGTCATTGCAGTGAAGGACGACGTTGGGTACCAAGCTTTCTGGAGCAGGCTCGGTTTCAGGCTCAGCGACTACATTGAGTTTGAGGCGGCACCAGGCTTCCGTTCGAAGGTGACCTTCATGCACTGCAATCCGCGTCACCACTCGCTCGCCTTTGCTGTGGTTCCAGCGCCGAAGCGGATCGTGCATCTGATGCTACAGACCCAGCGCCTGGATGACGTCGGTCTGGCGCTGGATCGCGCCAAAAAGACGGGCGTGCCGGTGGCCTGGGATTTGGGCCGGCACACCAATGACCACATGACCTCGTTCTACATGCTGACGCCGTCGCAATGGGAGATTGAGTACGGTTGGGGCGCACGCGAAATCGATGACGATACTTGGACTGTGGAGCGCCACGATTCGATGAGCATCTGGGGCCACGAGCTGAAGATCAAGCTTGAGGACCGTGTGCATGGCTGACGGAAAATTCATCGAAATCGATGGCGTCAAGGTCCACTACCATGACGAAGGTGCCGGGCCGGCTTTGGTCCTGCTGCACGGCTCCGGGCCCGGTGCCAGTGGTTGGTCCAATTTTGTGCGCAACGTCGCGCCCCTGGCAAAGGCGTTCCGCGTCATCTGTCCTGATCTGCCGGGGTTTGGCAAGTCGGACATGAAGCCGGTGTCCGCTTCTATTCCGGGATGGTGGGCGGAGGTCATTATTGGTCTGCTGGATAAGCTCGGCATCGATAAAGCACACTTTGTCGGTAACTCGATGGGTGGAATGATCACCTTGAAGATCGCGCTGGAATTGCCCCAACGGGTGGACCGGATGGTCCTGATGGGGCCAGGTGGCGGTTTTCCTGTCAGTTCGGTGTTTCCCACCGAGGGTATCAAGACCTTGGCCGGCTTCTATGACGACCCGGGTCCTTCACTTGAGCGGCTCAAGGGGTTCATCAGCCAGTTCGTGTTCGACCCCTCGCAATTGACGGAGGAGTTGATCCAGCAACGTCTGGAGGCGGCGACAGATCCGCGCATCGTCGCCCAGCCGCCGATGCGGCTGGGGCCGGCCGGCCCGCCCGAGGAGCTATGGCGTGATGCGCGTCTGACCAGGCTGCCACACGAGACGTTGATCATCTGGGGGCGCGAGGACCGCGTGCTGCCGCTGGATACCGGATTTGTGCTGATGAAGCAGATTCCCCGTGCCCGCTTGCTGGTCATGCCGCAGTGCGGCCACTGGGTGCAGTGGGAGCACGCCAACGAGTTCAATCGGACCGTTGGGGACTTCCTTTCATGAGCCGTACAAAGCAGTACGACGCCGACATCGTCATCATCGGTTACGGTCCAGGTGGCGTGGTCGCGGCGAACGTCCTCGGTAAGCTGGGCGTCAGTGCGATCGCGATAGAACGCTACAAGGATATCTATTCCCGCGCTCGCGCGGTCACGGTCAACGACTGGACCATGCGCATCTTTCAGAGCCTGGGACTGGATGCGCAGATGAAGAAGATCATGGACGTTACCCACTCGCTGCGCTGGGTGGACTACCAAGGCGGCGAACTGATGTCCATGCCGTTTCCGCCGGGTGAATTCGGCCACGCCGTCTCGTACGCCATCTATCAACCGGAGATGGAGAAAGTGCTGCGCACAGCTGCTGAGAAATACCTGACTGTGAGAGTGCACTACGGGGACGAGATGACCGGCATCGTGCAAGATGAGGACGGCGTTACCGTCACGGTCAAAAGCGGCGATACAGGCGAAATAGGCCAACTTCGCGCGAAGTACGCGCTGGCTTGCGACGGCGGTTCCAGCAGAACGCGCGAGCTGCTAGGAATCAACCTAATCGGTGACACGCTGCCGGTGCGCTGGGTAGTGATCGACTGCCGTGTCAAGCGCTGGTGGCCTAATCGCCACATGCTGACTTTCTGGTCGGACAAGCAGCGACCGGTAGTGGACATTGCGCTGGCGATGGGTAATCACCGCTGGGAATTTCCGCTTAACCCAGGTGAATCGGAGGCCGACTTTCAGACCGGCGAACAGTTGTGGAAGCTGCTCAAGTCGCTGGGCGTCACAGAGGAGGAGGTGGAGATCCACCAGCACGCGTTCTACAACCACCATGTGCGTCATGCCGAACGGTGGCGGGAGGGGCGGGTTTTCCTCTGCGGCGACGCCGCGCACCTGATGCCGCCGTGGGCGGGCTCGGGCATGCAGTCTTGCATCAGGGACACGCAGAACCTCTGTCTAAAGCTGGTTGAAGTGTTGGCCGGCCGACTGCCCGAATCCGTCCTCGACACCTACGAGAGCGAGCGTGCACCGGACGTTGAGCGGTACACGCAGATCTCGGTTGGCATGGGTAGGATCATCAAGCGCGAATTGTCCGACGGGCAGATCGACGCGATGATGGAAGCCGAACGCGCCTCCGGCGTCCTGCCGGTGGCGCTTCGCCCGCCGCACTACCGGGAGGGCTGGCTGCAGGTTGGCAAAGGCAGTAGGGAGGTGGTCGGCAAGCTGTTGCCGCAACCGCTCGTGGCCAACTGTCGCGGGCAACTCGGCCTGCTGGATGATCTGCTCGGAGAAGGTATCGTGCTGCTCGGTGCCGAGGTCGATCCTGCCCGCCGGCTGAACCCCGAACAGATGGCGGCCTGGAAAAGGTTGGGTGCCCGCTTCGTCGCGTTGCGCGCAGTCGGCCAGCATGCTCGCTCGGATAGTGATCTGATCGATATCGACGGCAAGATGATTGCGTGGCTCGAGAGAAACGGTGTCGACGTGGTGGCGGTACGTCCAGATAAGATCGTCATGGCTGCCAGCGGGAATCTGTCCGTGCCCGCGCTGGCAAGCGGGGTGGCGCCATGAGCAACAGCGCGTTATTGGTCGGCTGTGCCTGGAAATGAAACAGGTCGGATTCGGAGAGCAGGTATTGCCTCGGTTGCTGCTGCTGGCCTGCGCGCAATTCTTGTTCGGGTTCTGTTCGTTGGCCGTTGTTGCACTGCTGTCAGGCATGGCGCTCGATCTGAACGAGTCTCTGGAAGGGCTGGCGTGGCTGGTTGCTCATTTTTCCTTGGCGTTTGCGATCGGTGCGATCGTGGGCCCTTCGTGGTCGCGTTCCCGCGCGCCCAGGACCGTGCTCGTTGTCGGGCTGCTCGGTCTGACGATGGGGGCCCTGGCGCTGGCGTTGGCTCCGACAGTGTCCTGGGCCAGCCTTGCTAGATGGATACAGGGATTGTCGGCGGCATTGATCGGGCCCACCACTTCGGTCTTTGCTATTGCGCTGGCGCCGCGAGAGCTTCGGGGCCGGGCATTGGGGATGGTCTTCGGCGGCACAATGGTGGCGATTGTCCTCGGCTTGCCGCTGGCGTCGTGGTTGAGCGAACGGATACCGTGGCGATGGATTTTCGGGCTCGTCGCCTTGGCGTCACTGGTCCTTGCACTGGCGGTCTGCCTGTGGCTGCCCAGAGCGTTGAAAAGCACAGGTGGGAAGGAGGCGCAAGAGGACATGCTGCGGACCGCATTGCAACCAGCTGTTGGCTTTGCATTGCTGACTGCACTGTTGCGCATGACTGCCCAGTTTGCGTGCTATACCTTGATCGGCATGCTGGCAGTTATTCATTTCGGTTTGCCCACATCTGCGGTCGCGGCAGTGCTGCTGGCCTATGGGGTGTCTGGCTTCGTCGGCAATCAGGCAGCCGGCTACTGGGTGGACCGGTACGGCGTTGCATCGGTTCTGCGATGGTGCGGCATTGCGGTGGTCGCAAGTTATGCTGGCTTGGCGCTGCTGTCGGCCGATTCTGCGGTCGCTCTCATCTGGATTGCCATCCTCTGCTGGGGATTTGCCAGCGTTATGTTCGCAACTCCGCAGCAAGTGTTCCTCGCCGAGCAGCCTGCACCCTCCGCCGGCTCGGTCGCGTTGTCGTTGAACGCCGCAGCCTCGTACGCAGGCATGGCATTAGGTAGCGGTGCTGCCAGTCTAATTGCAGTGGGGTTGGGTCTTGGCGCACTTTTGGGATTCTCTCTTTTGCTTTCTTTGCTGTCCATCGTTACGTCGGAGATATCGCTATGGTTTAGCCGTCGTCACCCCTCGGCTGTGCGCGACTAGTGATGCAGTCGATGTCACTGCAATGGCTGCCCGCGTGTCGCTGTGGTTTGGCTCCTTGCGGGTGTCTTCATGGGTGTGTTTGATGCGGGCTCGGAAGCGATGGAGTCGGGAGCATCCACTGGGCACGTGTATGGGAAGTTGCCAAGTGCTGATATGTGAGCGGTATGTCCCGTTTAGCAGGGCGGATCACCACGTATGCGATGCTTTCCGCGTTAGCGCCGTGAATTGCCTCACTCAGAGCTGGCGAGGCTGTCCACTAGCACGCTGTCAACCGGGCTTGTCGGGAAAGGCTCGTGCGAAGATGTCCACTGCCGCTGCCACATGCGCTTGGGTCGCTCCGCTGTTGCTTGCGTCGGCTGCGAACGGATCAATGCTGCTGTGTATCAACAGCAGGAATTGCTGGGCAGCGAGGCTGGGATAGCTACACTCTGTCCGGGAAGCCAGCACGGGTTCCACGTACATCTGGTACTGGAGTCGACGTTCGCTCCAGCGGTTCGAGTCCTCTGAGGATGGTAACTGGATTGAGCGCGCCTGGGTTTTGGCGATGGCGATCGCCGCGGGAAGGGTTTCCTGTCGCAGCACCGCCTGTGCGAGATCGGATAGGTGATTCCGCAGCGACGTGGTCGTCCGTTGTGCAGGTGGAGCGAAGACGGGAAGCTCGCTTGCCCAATGGGCTATGACAGCCTTGAAGAGCTCCGCCTTGCTGCGGAAGTAGCTGTACAGTGTGGCTTTCGTCACGTCGAGCCTCTGCGCGAGAATCTCCATGCTGGCGTAGTCGTATCCGACCTCGCTGAAGACTTGACCAGCCTTCAAGAGCAGCTCCAGTCGGCGTGACTGCCTGTAGCCGATGTTGCTGGGGCGTCTGCCAAGAGTAGGCATGACAAACCTCCTTAACTGATGCGGATGCGAGGTTGCACCAACGCATTGACGCGCTCAGCGAGCCATAACAGTGTCGAGCGGCTTGGTCCATGCAACGACAACTGGTGGCGGCGATAGAGCACGGCGTGGCTCAACTGCGCGAAGCGGCCCTTGATGAAGCCTCCTTTGAAGAAGCCGAAGCGTCCCAGCGTCCCGAACGCGTTGTAGTCACTCAGTGAGACCAGTGAGCCGAGATCGTGGAAACGGAATGGTGGTATTGGCCGTGGCGATTGCGCCCGCAGCCAGGCAGGTAGATGGCGGGCCAGGTGCAAGGCCTGCTGATTGGCGACCTGAGCGGTGGAGGGCAGGGGCCGCTCGAATCCTGCGGGAGTCAGGCTGGCACAATCACCCAAGGCGAAGATGCGCTGTTCACCGTGTGCCAGCAGGTCGGGACCGACCACAATCTGGCAGACCCGGTTCAGCTCCAGCCCGCTATCGGAAAGATTGTCGGAAGCGCGAATGCCTGCAGCCCAGACTTTCAGCATGGCCGGTATGCGACTGCCGTCGGCCAACACGTAGCCATCGGCATCGGCGGCCATGACCGTGACCCCGGTGCGTACGTCCACGCCCAGTGCCTGCAACTGCTGGGTGGCTGAAGCTGCGACGTCCTCGGGGAATGCGCCCAGGATGCGTGGAGCGCCTTCCAACAGGGTCAGACGCAACCGCTGACGCACGTCGGTCTCGCCGCCGTAGCCGGCCGCCAGTTCGATCATGCGGTTCAGTTCCGCGGCCAGTTCGCCCCCGGTTGCACCACCGCCGACGATGCCGATATCGATGTCGTTTCCGCGTACGAAACTGCGCGCCACGTGCGCGCGCAGGCGCATGTTGAAGGCATCTGCCTGGTCCTGGCTGTCGATGAAGTGGCAGTGTTCGGCCACGCCGGGTGTGCCGAAGTCGTTGGCGCGGCTGCCGAAGGCCAGTACCAGAACCTCGTACTCAAGCTCGCGTGTGCCGGCAACCCATTGGCCGTCCACCTGCATGGGCGCCAAGCGGATGCGCCGGGCTTGGCTGTCGACGCCGTTGAATTGGCCGTGGACGTAGTGGAAGTGGTGGGTGCGCGCATGTGCCAGGTATTGCACTTGTTGCTGATAGATGTTCCATGTGCCGGCAGCGAAGGTATGCAGCATCGGCTTCCAGACATGGGTTGGGCCGCGATCGACCAAGGTGATCCTGGCCCGCCCAGCGCGCCCCATGGTATGGCCGAGGCGTGTCGCCAGGATCAGACCGGCAACGCCGCCGCCGACGATGACGATGCGGGGCGGTCGTTGGTCGTTGCCCGGACTCATCGCGGTGCTCCGAACATGAAGTGGATAATCTCGTTGACGACGCGCACGGTGGCGGCGCGATCACGCTCGGGTTCGACCAGGGAGCGTATTGCCAGGTTTGGGAACAGGACGGCGACTATGCTCATTCTTAGGCGCAGCTCGGTCTCCAGCATCAATCCGACGTTATCGGGATTGCTGTTTCGCTCCACCGCCTCGGGGGTGCGGCGGATGAGTCGGGTGACCAGGTCGCCGCTTTCCTGATCCTGCTCCATCCGGCGTATCAGTTCGGCCATGTCCAGTTCTTCGCGTTCTGCGATGGCTTCGACAATGGCTTCCTTGTTGACGAAGTAGTGGTAAATGTGCCCAGGGCTCATGTCGGCGGTCTGGGAGATGCGGGCGATGCTGCTGCCGTGGAAGCCTTCGCGCCGGAAGCATTCGGTGGCGGCATCCAGAACCTGTTGACGACGCAACTCGCCCTTCTCGGACTCGGGACGGAGCTTGGTAGCACTCATCTTTTGGACTCTCCTTCGCGACGTGGGGGAGGCGATTGCGGATTCGCACGGGATGGGATTATAGTATGTTCATACTAGAATGAACATTCAATCTACTCCCAATCCTGCCACGGCACCCTCTGCTCATGAAAACCACGCCCACCTTTGGCGTCACCACCGCTCTTGCCCTGGCCCTGACGTTATCTGCCTGCCGTTTAGGCGGCCCGGACGCGGGTCCGCCCCAAGGGCCGCCGGAGGTCGGCGTGGTCACCCTGCAGGCTGAGAACGTCGCGCTGTCGGCCGAGTTGCCGGGGCGCACCACGCCCTACCTGATCGCCGAGGTGCGGCCGCAGGTCGGCGGCATCCTACTCACGCGACTGTTCGAGGAGGGCAGCGAGGTCCAGGCCGGCCAGCCGCTGTACCAGATCGATCCGGCGCCATACCGCGCCACACTGACCCGTGCCGAAGCCGCTCTGGAGCAGGCGAAGCTACTGTTCGAGCGCTATGAGCGCTTGGTGCAGAGCAAGGCCATCAGCCAGCAGGACTACGACGATGCCCGGTCGCAATACCGGCAGGTGCAGGCCGCCGCCGAAACCGCGCGCATCGACGTGGGCTATACCCGGATCACCGCGCCGATCTCCGGCCGCATTGGTCGTTCCTCGGTGACCCAAGGCGCGCTGCTCACCGCCAGCCAAACCACCGCGCTGGCGACGGTGCAGCAATTGGACCCGATCTACGTGGACATCGTTCAGCCGTCGACCGCGATCCTGAAGTTGAAGGAAAATCTTGCCAGTGGCCGATTGAAGAGCGCCGGTGACGGCCAGGCCGAGGTGCAGCTGCAACTGGAGAACGGCCAGCCCTATCCGCACGCCGGCAAGCTGCAGTTCTCTGAAGTGAGCGTGGACGAGGGTACCGGTGCGGTGACGCTGCGCGCCGTACTCCCGAACCCGGACGGCCTGTTGCTGCCGGGCATGTTCGTGCGTGCACAGTTGCAGGAAGGCGTCCGGGACCAGGCGTTGCTGGTTCCGCAGCGTGGCATCACCCGCAACCCGACGGGGCAGGCGACCGCGTTGGTGGTGGGGGCCGACAACAAGGCCGAGTTGCGCGAAGTGACCGGTCGAACGGACGGTGGGTGATCGTTGGCTGGTTGGCGCGGGGTTGAAGCCTGGCGACAGAGTCATCGTCGATGGCTTGCAGAACGTCCAGCCGGGCGCGCCGGTCAAGGCTGTGCCGGCCGGCCAGGTGGCCGCCTCGGCTGCACCGGAGCCGGATATCGCAGCCGCTGCGACTGAGAAGTAAGGGGCCGCGCACATGGCACGTTTCTTTATCGACCGGCCCATCTTTGCCTGGGTCATCGCCATTGTCATCATGCTGGCCGGCGCATTGGCCATCCGCTCGTTGCCGATCAATCAGTACCCGGACATCGCGCCACCGGCCATCCAGATCAGTGGCATGTATCCGGGCGCTTCGGCGCAGACGGTACAGGACACGGTGGTGCAGGTCGTGGAGCAGCAGCTCAACGGCCTGGACAACTTGCGCTACATCAGTTCGGCGAGTAATGCTGACGGTAGCTTCACCATCACCGCGACGTTCAATCAGGGGGCCGACCCGGACATTGCCCAGGTTCAGACCCAGAACAAGCTGTCGCTGGCCACTCCGTCGTTGCCCAGTGAGGTGCAGCAACAGGGCATCCGCGTGGTCAAGTACCAGATCAACTTCATGCTGGTCGCGGGTCTGATCTCCACCGATAGCAGCATGAGCGGTTTCGACTTGGGCGACTACATTGTCTCCAGCCTCCAGGATCCGCTTTCCCGCACGCCTGGCGTCGGCGACTTCATGGTGCTGGGTGCGCAGAATGCGATGCGCATCTGGCTGGATCCGGCCCGCCTCAACAGCTATAGCCTGACGCCGTTGGATGTCAGCAATGCGATCCAGGCGCAGAACGTACAGGTGTCCTCCGGTCAGATCGGTGGCCTGCCGACCCGCGCGGGCGTGCAGCTCAATGCCACCGTGGTTGGCAAGACTCGTTTCCAGACCGGCGAGCAGTTCGAGAACATCCTGCTGAAGGTCAATACCGACGGCTCGCAGGTGCGCTTGCGCGACGTGGCGACGGTGGGGCTGGGCGCAGAGAGTTTCTCGATCAGTTCCCAGTACAACAACCAGCCTTCGGCCGGCATCGCGTTGCGCCTGGCTACCGGCGCCAACGCGCTGGATGCGATCGCCGAGGTGCGCAAGACTCTTGCGGAACTGGAACCGACCATGCCCAAGGGCGTAAAGGTGGTCTATCCGTACGACACCGGCCCGGTGGTCAGTGAGTCGATCGAAGGCGTGGTGCACACGTTGTTCGAGGCGATCGCGCTGGTGTTCTTGGTGATGTTCCTGTTCCTGCAGAACTGGCGCGCCACGCTGATTCCTACCCTGGCGGTGCCGGTGGTGCTGCTGGGTACTTTCGGGGTGATGGCCTCGTTTGGCTTCACCATCAACATCCTGACCATGTTCGGCCTGGTGCTGGCCATCGGCTTGCTGGTGGATGACGCCATCGTCGTGGTCGAGAACGTCGAGCGCTTGATGGTCGAGGAAGGCCTGTCGCCGAAGGAAGCATCGATCAAGTCGATGGGCCAGATCACCGGCGCGCTGGTCGGCATCGGCCTGGTGCTGTCGGCGGTGTTCGTGCCGATGGCATTCTTCGGCGGTTCCACCGGCGTGATCTACCGCCAGTTCTCGATCACGATCGTCTCGGCGATGGCGCTGTCGGTGCTGGTGGCGATCGTCTTTACGCCGGCGCTGTGCGCGACTCTGCTAAAGCCAGTCCATCACGAACATCATGAGAAGAAGAAGGGCTTCTTTGGCTGGTTCAACCGCTGGTTCGAGCGCAGCACGCTGCGCTACCAGGGCGGCGTGACGCGCCTGCTTGGTGCTCGTAAGCGAGGCATGGCGGCATTCCTGATGATCGTGGCGCTGCTGGCGTTGTTGTATCCGCAGATTCCCACTTCGTTCCTGCCCGACGAAGACCAGGGCAACATGTTCGTGCAGGTACAGATGCCGCCGAACACCAGTGCCGAGCGCACCAAGGAAGTGATGAAGCAGGTGACCGACTACCTCATCAAGGAAGAGGGAGACACCGTTGCATCGGTCATGTCTGTCACCGGCTTCAACTTCGCAGGCCGCAGCCAAGGCTCGGGCATGGCTTTCGTCAGCCTGAAACCTTGGAACGAACGCAAGAGCAGCGTATTCGAGCTTTCACAGCGTTCGATGGGGCGCTTCAGCCAGATCAAGGATGGCTTCGTGCTGGCGATCGTGCCACCGTCGGTCGTGGAACTGGGCAATGCTACCGGCTTCAACCTGTACCTGGAGGATCAGGGTGGGTTGGGTCACGACAAGCTGATGCAGGCGCGCAACCAGTTCCTGGACATGGCCACGCAGAACCCGGGGCTGGCCATGGTCCGCCCCAACGGCATGAACGACGAGCCGCAATACCAGGTGCTGATCGACGATGAGAAGGTGCAGGCACTGGGCCTGTCGCTCGTCGACGTCAACACCACGCTGTCGGCGGCCTGGGGTTCGTCCTATGTCAATGACTTCGTCGACAAGGGCCGAGTCAAGAAGGTTTTCATCCAGGGCGTGGACGAATCGCGCATTGCACAGGAGGATTTTGACAAGTGGCATGTGCGCAACAACGCCGGGCAGATGGTGTCCTTCGCCGCGTTCGCCACTGGCAAGTGGATCTACGGTTCGCCCAAGCTGGAGCGCTACAACGGTGTGCCGGCGGTGGAACTGCTGGGCGTGCCGGCACCGGGAATGAGTTCGGGTGAGGCGATGGCTGAGGTCGAGAAGATCGCCGCGCAGTTGCCGGCGGGCGTGCGTCTGTCCTGGACCGGTCTGTCCTACGAGGAGCGCATGGCCGGCGATCAGACGCTCGGGTTGTACACGTTGTCGTTGCTGATTGTGTTCCTGTGCCTAGCAGCGCTCTACGAGAGTTGGTCGATCCCGTTCTCGGTGATGTTGGTCGTGCCGCTGGGCGTGATCGGCACTGTGGTCGCCACGCTGATGCGCGGCCTGGGTAACGACGTCTTCTTCCAGGTAGGCCTGCTGACCACGATCGGCCTGTCGGCCAAGAACGCGATCCTAATCGTCGAGTTCGCCCGTGAATTGGTCGAGAAGCAGGGCAAGCCGCTGGTGGAGGCGGCCATCGAAGCCGCACGCCTGCGCCTGCGCCCGATCATCATGACCTCGTTGGCCTTCACCGTTGGCGTGATCCCGCTGGCGTTCGCTTCCGGCGCCAGTTCCGCCAGCAAGCATGCGATCGGCACCGGCGTGATTGGCGGCATGGTGACCGCAACCGTGCTGGCGATCTTCCTCGTGCCGCTGTTCTTCGTGGTGGTGGCGAGCCTGTTCAAGAAGAAGCGGGCTGCGCCCGCCGCCGCTGCGCTGCCGCCGGAAGAGCCGTCATGACCCTACTTCCGCGTCCACGCGGTGCGGCGCCGCGAACGCCGTCCGCGTCCCCCGTCCCGTCATCTTCGAGCGATGGCGGGTACCGGCCAGTCCCACCCTCCTTTGGGGCTGGCCTGTCGTCTGCAATGGACGGCACCCCCGGCGGGAGGGCGATCCGCCCTCCCGCCGGTTCTCTCCCCGCTTCGGTACGCCCCGTGAACCCATTTTCCGGAAACCTTCGTCGCCATGTGTGTCCCCCGGCGCTGGCGCTGCTGGCGGCCCTGCTGGGCGGCTGCACCACGCTGGCACCGAGGTACCAGCAACCCGATGCGCCGGTCTCGGCGCACTGGCCCACGCTGCCGGCCTCGGCTGGCGGTGAGGGCAGGGCTGCAGATATCTCGTGGCAGCAGTTGATCGCCGACCCGACGTTGCGGGAAGTGATGCAACTGGCGCTGGAGAACAACCGTGATCTGCGCATCGCTGTACTGAATATCGGGAAATCACGCGCGCAGTACCGTATCCAGCGTGCCGAACTCTTGCCGCAGGTAGCGGTCGGTGCGTCAGAGGCAGCGCAGCGGACGCCAGCGTCGGTGTCGTCAAGCGGCGTCGGCGGCATCAGTCGCACGTACAGTGCCGATGTCGGCATCAGCTCCTACGAGCTGGACCTGTTTGGTCGCGTGCGTAGCCTCAAGGCTCAGGCGTTGCAGTCCTACCTGGCCACCGAGGAGGCGCAGAGGTCGGTCCATATCAGCCTCCTGGCCGAAGTTGCCACGAGCTACATGACCTTGGTGGCCGATCTGGAGCGTTCGTGGCTGGCCGATGAAACGCTGCGCAGCCGCGTGGAGGCACTCGCCCTGCAACGGGAGCGTCATGGGGTCGGTAGCGCGAACGATCTGGAACTGCGTCAAGCTGAAGGTGAAATGGAAGCGGCCCGGTTCGATGCACTGGCGTTGAGCAGCCAAGTGGAGCAGGACTTCAATGCACTGGAGTTGCTGGTGGGCGCGCCGCTGCCAGACTCGCTCCAGTCACAGGAACCGCCCCAATTCGGCCGGACGTTGGGCGTGGAGGCCATTCCGGCGGGGCTGCCGTCGGACCTGTTGCAGCATCGTCCCGACATCCTGGCTGCCGAGCATCACCTGATCGCGGCCAATGCCAACATCGGTACCGCACGGGCGGCCTTCTTCCCGAGCATCCATCTGACCGGCAGCGCCGGTCGTGCGAGCGACGACCTTTCCGAACTGTTCGACAGCGGCGGACGCGCATGGAGTTTTGTGCCGCAGATCAGCCTGCCGATCTTCAACGGCGGGCGCCTGCGTGCAAACCTGTCGATCTCCAAGGCAGATCGGGATATCGCCGTGGCCGAGTATGAGAAGGCCATCCAGACCGCGTTCCGAGAGGTCGCCGATGCGCTGGCCCTGCGCGGGGTGGTGGACGTGCAAGTTGAAGCGCAGCAAAAGCGCGTGGAGGCTGCGAGTGCCGCCTACACCCTAGTGAAGCTGCGCTACGACAACGGCGTATCCGGCTATCTAGAAGTGCTCGATGCGCAGCGCGCTCTGAATGCTGCCCAGCAAACCCTGGTACAGACCGAACTGGCCCGCCAGGCCAGTCTGGTCGCGTTGTACAAGGCACTGGGCGGCGGTTGGACGGGCTCGGTTGAGACGGTGGCGAGTGTTGGTGCTCCCACACGAGAAACGGAGTAGCCGCTCCGGTGCGTCGACCTCCAGATCTTCGGTGATCTTGCAAGCCAGAATGGAGAGCGCCTTGGCCCTGTTGGCGAGCACGAGTTTTCTGAGTGGCATTCGCGGTTGCGAACGCCGGAGCTTCAGTACGATGGGATCTGCCGACCATCGGCGCAGTGCGGCGCATTTCCCGCGTGGATATTCAAAATGACGCTCGTGATTAAAGTTCCCTCATGTGGATCGCGCGTTGCTCATCGAGGCGGTGTCCGGGTCTGGTCCGCGGTATCCAACTCCTTGCTGACCTCCTCCAGCAACAGCTCCACAATGGAATCAATTTGAAAAACACGCCGGTATATAACAGTCAGATTTGTTGGCGCAGTTCCAACCGTGCACGTTCCGTAGCCAAAAATTCTGGATGAAGCCGCCATGTTCCAGTGCCCCAAGCAAGCGCAATGGTGTGCTGTAACAGGACTGTGCCTTGAATAGGTCGGCTAAGGTGAGCTTGGTCGTCGATGGAAGTGAATGCGCTCAATAGCGCGAAGGCGCGATCCAACACCGCAACACTGCGGAGACGTCATCCGGTTTGGCATCATTGTTTTCCGCCTCTCATATTAAGAATAAGAACCCCCAAATTCTGCTAAGAAGAATATGTGGGTCGCGACGTTGGATAAGGGTTAGCACTAGCTAGCTTTACCCTACTCATCGTTCTACTGTTCTTCCCGCCAGAACGACATTCTGTCCAGAGGAATGTCCGGGGGCAAGCGGCTAGCGTCCGCTCGACTCGGCACCAATTGCTGGCTTGCAGGAGTGTGTACTCCGACACTCTGATATTGGCGACCGCTTTCTGTCGTGAGTAGCGCTTTGGAGCGGAGCAACCGGTCGGCCCGCACCATCATGTGTCAACCGCTATCTCAAGTCGCGGCTCGTCGTGTGTACTGACGTGCCCCGCTTTTTCAACGAAGCACACAAAAGAATCGGAGGCCAGTAATGCTCTTCCTTCTTCGCTGCGCGATTACTTGCGCGCTTGTCACTATCGTGGCCCCCGCGCCTGCGCAACCTGCCTATCCGAGCCACTCTATCAAGGTCATCGTTCCGTTCCCGCCCGGGGGCGGAACGGACTTGGTGACCCGGCTCGTGGTCGAAAAAATCCGCATTGCTACCGGATGGCTGCTTGTTGTGGAAAACAAGCCCGGTGCAGGCGGCAACATTGGCATGGACGCAGTAGCGAAGGCAGTGCCAGACGGCTACACAATCGGCATGGGGCAGACAGCCAATCTCGCCATCAATCCGAGCTTGCACACCAAGATGCCCTATGACGCTGCCAAGGCGCTCGTGCCAGTGGCGACCGTGGCTGGGCAGCCTGTTGTACTCGTCGTCAACAGCACAGCCCCCTTCCTGACGCTGGCTGATTTTGTGAGTGCCGCGCAAGCCAAGCAGGGCTCCTTCACGATGGCCTCAGCCGGCAACGGTACGGTTGGGCATTTAACGGGTGAACTGTTCACGCGCCAGGCGGGGATTAACACCCTTCACATCCCGTACAGAGGTGCCGGTCCGGCAGCCAACGATCTGCTCGGAAATCAGGTCGACTACTACTTCGCCACGCCGCAAGCAGTCCTCCCGTTCATCAGGGCCGGCAAGCTGCGCGCGTTGGCGGTCAGTTCGTCCCAGCGTCTGCCGATCTTGCCAGACGTGCCGACAGTGGCCGAGAGCGGCTACAAGAATTTTGACACCAACGACTGGAAGATGCTCGTGGCACCGGCTGGCACGCCGCCTGCGATCCTGGCCCAACTGCAAGCGGTGGTCGCTAGAGTGCTCTCCGATGCCGAGTTGATTGTCGCATTGCAAGAGGAAGGCAGCGCGCCCCTGATCTCCACACCACAGCAAGCGGCCGATTTGCTTCAGTCCGAACAGGAGCGCTGGAGCACAGTCGTGCGCAATAGCGGCCTCAAGCTGGACTGATCTACCTTCCCCAGCGCTTCAGGAGAAATCAATGGTACGGAAAGGAATTCGTTACATCGTTGCGTTCACCACTGCGGCGGTCATGCCGTTTAGTGCTAGTTCGGCTTCTAGTGGCCAAGGCTTCCCGCAAAGGTCTATCACCATTGTTGTGCCCTACGCAGTCGGTGGCACCACGGACATCGTAGCCCGGTTGGTCGCGAGCCAAATCGCAGATGGCCTGGGTCATCCGTTGGTAGTGGAGAACCGGGTGGGCGCCGGCGGCCTGATCGGCTGGAACGCCGTCGCGCGGGCCATGCCTGATGGCTACACGCTTTTGACTACGGAGATGTCCTTCACTATCGCGCCAGGGCTTTTGCCGGAATTGCCGTTCGACGGATACAAGGACTTTGCCCACATTATTACCGTCGCAGCTGCTCCGAATGTATTGGTTGTCACCCCCCATTTGCCTGTGAAGACGGTGCAGGAATTCATCGCTCTGGCGAAGGCCAAGCCTGGCGCGATGTACTACGGATCGGGTGGCAATGGCACAAACACGCATCTGGGGGCGGAGCTCTTCAACAGCGCTGCAGGGATTGAGTTGGTACATGTGCCGTACAAGGGTGCCGGGCAGGTGCTGACCGACCTTATGGCAGGCCAGGTGCAGGCCTTGGTCACTTCGCTGTCGACCGTGTTACCGCACATACGATCCGGCAAACTGCGCGCACTTGTAGTAGCCAGTGAATCGCGATCACCACTACTGCCGGATGTGCCCTCAGCGAAAGACGCCAACCTGCCAGGTTTCCACATGAATTTCTGGGTTGGTTTTGCTGCACCTGCAGGCACTCCGCAATCGGTCGTCAAGACACTGAACCAAACGATTGCTGCCGCGGTGAACACCCCTAATGGCAGACACCGCTTCGCCGAACTGGGACTCACCCCGGTCACGGACACACCCGAACAGGCGACTGAGAAGGTCGAATCCGAGATCAAACGCTGGTCACATGTTGTGAAGTCTGCCGGTGTCAAGCCCGACTAGCTAGGCTGTACCGTGTTGGATTTGGCGGCCTTCGGTATGCCGGCCCGCGGATGCCTTGGGGCGGCCAGTCATCGAGGCATGTCCCAATGTAGCTCCGAACACAGCCCGGACGATTTTACCAACCTGCTGGAAGCCGAGACCGACCGGGTAGGTGCGCTCTATGTTATGCAAGAGGTGGTTGCGCCGCTTCAATACCGCGAACGGTTTCGCCGGTCTACGATATCTGGTGCAGACCGCGGAGGCTGTGGTAGCAGGCGCCCCGACGCCTGCCAATCTGACGCCTTAATGAGCTGAGAACCGTGCCTTCTGTCGATGGAGCGCGACCCAAAGCATCCGTGGGAATGATGACTGCGTCCTATGACCGGCGGCGCTAAGCCCCAACTAAGAACGACGCCTACGACATGGGCGTCGTTGAGGCTGGCGCCATGAACTTGGCCCGAGCCCCAGGACGCACGGCACGTGTCAACTGCGAACTGGACGCGTACCAACGGCCGACGTGTTTCCATGCGAGGAGGGCGGTGGTAGCACTGGGTTATGCAAAGACGGGGGCTGTACTGTCAGCGCTCGTGCATTTGTCTGGCGTGCGGGGTACCAAGATTGGTAGTTCTTTAGAATGGCAACAGCAATGTATTGTGGGCTTTGGACTATCTGTCGAGGAAACTACTGTGGACGCTGCCTCAATTGCTCAGGCCCAACCAATCGGAAGTACCGTTCACGGCTGGGCCTCGCGCCCTAGGCCAGAGCGCGTCACATTGAGGGGCAACTATTGTCGAGTGGAGCCGCTGGACCCAACTCGGCATCACCGCGATCTGTACGCTGCGTATAGTGAGGACACCGGAGGTCGCATCTGGACCTACATGCTCGCCGGTCCTTTCAAAGATGCAACTGCTTATCAGCGCCACGTTATCGAGTCGTCGGCAAGCGATGATCCACTCCATTTCGCCGTCGTCGAGGTGGCGTGTGGTCGCGCCTGCGGAACTCTGGCACTGATGCGGGCGGATCCCGAGAATGGCGTCATTGAGGTCGGCCACGTTGCCTTCTCATCGCGTGGGCAACGCACTCGGTTGTCAACCGAGGCCCAGTACCTTTTGATGGAATATGTGTTCGACTACTTGGGTTATCGTCGCTACGAATGGAAGTGCGACTGCTTGAACGCGCCTTCGCGCTGTACAGCACATCGGTTAGGGTTCCAGTTCGAAGGGGTGTTCCGACAGGCCATGGTTTACAAGGGCCGCAATCGCGACACGGCATGGTTTTCGATCATCGACACCGATTGGCCAGCAGTGCAGGCAGCCCTCAAGAGCTGGCTTTCACCAGAGAATTTTGATGCCTCTGGCACGCAGCGCCGAACATTGGCAGCAATACGAAATTTTTCAGTGAGCTAACCGCACGTAGATATGCTCAAAAACACCGAAAGGCAGGTGCCCGACTGCCTTGCGGCAGGTCTAGCATGACTTCGTCGGGCCACCATGGTTAATGCAACTAGCGGTTGCTATTGGGAAGGCGTACTGAACTACCGATGTCAGGCTGGGTGTCATCATACAAGGCTGCGGGATGGGGAGAGTTGAACAGGTTATCGAGGAGTGTGTCATGACCCGCCAGACTCGCACCGACCTTCTCTCACCACGCGTCAGCGCATCCTTGGCGCAGCCAGCGTGTGCATAGGCCGCTGTGATCGACCGCACTGTTGATCGCAGGGTCGCCTGTGGGGGCAAACGGTTGCCGGCACGGGTGCCAACGCCAACGAGCATTGTTGGCAACAACTCGGTTTACTCAGTGGTTGCGAAGACGGGTGAATCAACGCGCTTTCTGGTTGGGGACCGGTTGTAATACGAGATTACTATCATTGCCTACTCAGCAGAACGCACGGCATTCTTCTCAATGTCCAGCACCTCGACCAAGGGTGGAACATGCTGCGGCGGGGTCGATGCCATTCGGCGACTATCGTCGTACGCCGCACCGACAGCAAAACAGTGGGCACTTGACGTGAAAGACACAGCGATCGTTTCGCGGGTCGTCGAGCAGCGCCCTGCATGACTCGCAAAGCCGTGACTGCCAACTGCCATGCGCCTTCGGCGCCGCTCTCCTCCTCGGTTCGAAGCTCGGCTGCTTGATCATCCGAATCGGTCTATGCGATATACATCCAAGGACAGATTGGCACCCTCGGAGGCCCCGACGGCGACGCCAGCAAGCTGCGCAACAATCTCGGCAGTCACTGCGGCTTGAGTCATCCCAAGATGGTGGTGGCCAAACGCGAGCAAAACACGTCCGTCACATAACTGGTCGATCACGGGAAGAGAGTCCGGCAACGAGGGACGAAGGCCCATCCAAGGCGTCGCATTTGCAGTGTCGAGTGGCGTGCGAAATAAGCCTAAGCTCAATTGCTGGAGTTGCCACGCGCGTGCCATCATGGCCGGGCGCTCAAGCCCTGCAAACTCTACAGTCCCGGCCAGTCTTAGGCCTTGAGCCATCGGCGTCATGATGAATTTGCGCTCCAGGGAGGTGACAGAGATCGGTAACCTTCCGCGCTCGAAGGGCAACATCAAATGGTATCCCCGCTCGGTTTCCAGGGGAACTTTTCTACCCGTTAACAGCGTTGTCAATCTCTTTGAGTGGGCACCGCAGGCGATCAGCACTTTGCGAGCGCGTATGACTCCCTGTGTCGTGTGCAGTGATACGCCACCTTCTTGCAGTTCCCCACCGAGCACGGGCAACTCAATGACAGTAGCGCCGAAGGTCACCGACGCCGCTAGCAGTTCGTGTAGAACGCCGAACGGGTCGATGAAATGCCCTGTGCGCGGGAAGAAAAGCCCACCGAGGACGCGGCCACTCAACTGCGGAGCCATCTCACGCACTTCCCAACCCTGGAGAGAGGTCACTGGCACACCTTGATGGCGCATACGCGCCATCAAGGCGGCAGTCTCCACCATGGACTCCGAACGCTCGTACACCAGCAACGAGCCTCCTTGGCGCAGGAGGTCCGTACGACCGATTGGGGCGAGTAACCGCAGCCAGGCCTCCAAACTGCGCTCGTTCAGGGCCCGCAGACCGGCAACGGTCCGCTGCAACGGTGCTGGTTGCAAATTCATCAGCAGTCGCACGAGCCAAGGCATGCAATTCGGCAGGTAGCGCCAGTCCAAGCGCAAAGGGCTCAGTGGGTCCCAAAGCATCCCGGGCAGGTTCTTGAGAAGCGACAGATTAGCGATAGGAAAAACCTGTTCGGTCGCTAAATGGCCGGCATTGCCGAACGATGCCCCCAGCCCCGGCGCTTGTCGGTCAACCAAAACCACCCTCAGCCCCGCGCGCGCCAAGGTATAGGCGCACGTCACACCGATAATGCCCGCCCCGACGATGACTACATCCGCGAGCGGACGAAGGCTAATTGAAGATATCATCGACATATCGATTCACTGACTGGCGGAACCATGGAGGCAACATAGCGAAACATTGTGGTCTCGAAGGGCGGGAGGCTCGGCGGCATATCGTAGATATTTCCTGCTACCTGACTGCTTTAAGACCGTCAGGTTAGGAAACTCGCGGCGCAGTCTAAGAAAAACAGCCCGGGTGATAGAAGACGCAGGAAGAATTGTTGTAAGCGACGGACGGCAGTCCAGCTCCTGACCTAAGAATGGCCGCGAAACGCGCTGACTGGACTGCGGCAGATGTGCTGCGCGACAAAACTCGTCGGATGAACAGCGGGGCAGTAGGGCGCGCACGCCAATTTCAACGGTGTGCGCGGCATGCGAGACGGTTTCGCGGACATGGATCGCGCCGGGCCCAACGATGAGGGGAACACCTGCTCCGGCCGGCCGCGCCACACTTTCGTGAGGCTGACTATGGGTCAACAGTGGCCAGTCGCCCAACGAATCACGATAGAGTACTGAGGTCATGCTGACATCGGTTAACTTACGTCCCTTCGCTACTAGGGAGGCGTAGTCGGAACTACGCTTGGCAGTGCAAGGTTTCATCAGCGCTGGAATGCAAGCTGTGTGGGGGTCGGTGGCCATGAAGACTGCTCGTAGCGGCAAGTTGAACGGATCAAATTAGACGGGACGACCAAACCAACTGGCCTTTTGTTGGCCTTTATGGCAATGCGGGCGCAACGCAGATGCCCCAGGCAAAAGGGTCTCGATCGTCGATCAGCAAGCTCGTTTCAGACGTGATGTAGGCACGGCCTGTGATTAGAGGACGTATTTGGTCTCCCTCCCATTGGTAGCGCCCTTCGAAGCAGCAACCTGCTATGCCCGCCTGAACCCAGGGATGTCCAGGGGACAGCATCCCATCTGCGGCAAGGCAGGCCATCTTGGCGCTGGTGCCTGTACCACACGGGGAGCGATCGTAAGATTTACCGGGGCACATGACGAAATTTCGGCTGTCCGCCAACTCGTCGTCAGCGAATAATTCGACGTGGTCGATCACGGCACCATGCGCACCACGGATGCCTTGGTCGTGCAGAGCCTTGAGCGTGGACCAGCCAAAATCTGTGAGTCGCTCAACGTTGTTCAAATCAAGGCGCTGACCATGGTCTGAAATTAGAAAGAACCAATTCCCGCCCCAAGCAATGTCTCCCACCACGCAACGGTAGCCCGGGACATTCACAGCTATCTGCTTGCGATAGCGGTAAGAACGTACATTTCGCACAGTAACTGTCCCGTCGTCATGCAGGACCGCATGCACCGCCCCAACAGGTGTATCGATGCTGTGCTCGCCAGGGCGAATCATTCCGAGGTGCTGCAACGAAGTGATCAGTCCAATCATGCCATGGCCGCACATGCCAAGGTAGCCGACGTTATTAAAGAAAATCACTCCACAGGCAGCGGTCGGGGTCACTGGCTCGCAATACAGCGCCCCAACCAAAACGTCGTGGCCGCGAGGTTCCAATAGACACGCGCACCGCCAGCGATCATGCTGCATGCGCAGTGCATCCAGTTTCTCTGTCATCGTTGTACCTGGCAACGATGGAAAACCGGACATTACCAGCCGCGTTGGCTCGCCGGCCGTGTGCGAATCTATGACGTCAATTCGTTGCATACCGCCGCTCCGGTGCGCGTAAGGTTCGATCGATGAACATTCAACGAGCTGCCTCTGCTTGACTAGTCATACGCTCGTCTCGTATATCTTTTCCCTCTCGCGCTCCGGCCAACTCTGGGTCCATGAGATGTGTCGGTAGACCCGTTAGGGCGCCCCAATAGAAGATGACAATCGCGGCCCCGGCGACAGCCAACGAATCAAACGGGTGCGCTAGCAGGGAACTTCCCCCATATGTGCCAATACTAGAAAGGCCGATGAGAGTGACATAAAGCCCTATGAGCCACGCAGAGGAGCGCACCTGCTGAGCCAAGCTCACCCGTACAGTGGGTACGATGCTTCCGCTCACAACATAGGCCAAGAACATGAGAATCTGCAGGCCGAGCAACCAAGAGACCGTCTTCCAGCCTGACCAGAAAACAATTAAAGAGGCGGTGACAAAGGACATCGGTCCTAGAAGGGTGAACGCACTGACCCGAAATGGCCGTGTCATACCGGGCGCACTACGGCGCAGCGCTGCTACGCTGATGGGTGCGACGGCATAACTCAGCATTAGCGCCGCCGAGACGACGTTGATCAATGCTTCCCATGAAGGAAATGGCAAGGTCCAGAAGATCGAAAGACCGAAGGTTAACCACAGTGCGGGACGAGGCACCCCTGATTTTTCGTCTACTTCCTTGAAAACCTTGAAGAAGGTGCCGGTCTGCGCCCAACCGTAGATCACACGCGGCGTGGCATTCATATAGATATTGCCGCAACCGCTAGGGGAGATGATGGCGTCGGCGACCACCAAGTAGGCCAGCCAGCCCACACCAAGTGCTATCGCGATATCTCGATAAGGTAAAGTCATTTCCTTTGAGATACCGGCCCATCCATCCCACAGGAAACTACTTGGCACCCCTCCAAGAAAGGCTAGTTGCAAGAGTGCGTAAATGCCAGTGGAAAGGAATACCGAAAGCAGCAATGCGAAGGGTATGGTCCTTTGCGGATTCTGTACCTCACTTGCTACCGAGATGATCGGCGTGAGGCCCAGGTAGGCGAAGATAACGCCTCCCGCAGAAACTGCCATGGCAATGCCCTCTATGCCAAAGGGCGCGAAGCCGTGGGCTAGCAGGTTCTCGGGCCGAAAAAAAAACATAAGAACGCCTATCACTAATATCGGCACGATGAATTTAAAGATACTGATGATATTGTTGGCTTTAGCAAATGCCTTAGCGCTCTTGTAGTTCAGTATGAAGAACAGGAAGAGCAAGGCGAGTTGGACAAGCCAACCCAGCAACGTTGGATCATTGGAGCCGGGCTGGGTCATGCCGGGAAACCATGCTGCGGCATATTGTCGCGACGCGATGACTTCAATTGCGATAAGGCTTGAAAAGGCAATCAACGTAACTGATCCCATTAGATAGCCCAGCAATGGTCCATGGGAATACGTAGGGTAACGCACAACACCGCCGGCGCGTGGCAATGCTGCACCCAGCTCACAGTAAACGATACCTAACAGCAAAACGGCGAGACCGCCTAGCATCCACGAAAGCATGCCTGCGGGCCCTGCGATTGTCGCCACGTGACTTGCCGCGAAGAGCCAGCCCGAACCAAAAATGCCACCCAAGCCGATGAGGGTGAGATCGACGGTCGACAAGTCCTTCTTGAATCTTTCTTCAAATTCCACGGCCCCTCACCTCCCTGGTTGGATATTTCCTTCGGCAGACTAGCTTTAGGCGTGCTCTGATCGCATGCCATTCCTTTCTGAACGCGTATTGATAGTGCACTTTCCGCTGCAAGCTGTCTTGACGGATTTCGTCTTGAATTTGGCGATATCGGCATCTGCGACCGGATTGTGCCGGACACGCCGCAGCCGCCAGGGATCACCGCGCATATTTCCGCATTTATCCTAAGGAATTACCGTATTGAGAGGGATTTATAAAAATGTAGGATTATTGAAAGCATGAATTTTCTGGGAGCAACGACCCATGGTTCTTACCGATTTGAGGCCGCTGTCAAGTGGGTGCAGCCGTGTCGCTACGGGGTCGATGGAGCAGTTGCTTTCTAAAATATTTCCGCTAATGGCGATACTGGACACCGTTTCCAGTGCCACGATCTTTTTCAAGGATGACCAGGCTCGCTATGTCTTTGCCAATCAAACCTTGGTGCAAAGATGTGGATTTAACAGCCTTGCACAAGTGTTGCAAAAAAGCAGCGAAGAAATATTTCCCGACACATTCGGTTCTATCTACAAGGAGCAAGACTGGCTGGTCTTGCGGCAAGGAGTAACACTAGAGAATCAACTTGAACTGCATCTCAACACGGAGCGGCGCCCCGCTTGGTGTCTGACGCACAAACGCCCGATACATAGCAGCACCGGAACCGTCATTGGGCTGGCGGGCATTTCCAAAGATCTACTTGAATCAAGTGACATGCATCCGGTATATGCTCGCTTGGCGGAAGTGGACCAACACATACGCCGGGAATTCTACCGAACCATAACAATGAGGGAATTGACAAGCATCTCAGGTAGCTCGGTAACTCAACTGGAGCGCTTCTGCAAAAAAGTCTTCGGACTGACCCCAAGGCAAATGATTCTGAGGGTTCGAATGGATCATGCGTGCCGCCTACTCAGGGCCAGCCGCCTATCCATCACAGAGGTCGCCCTCGAATGCGGCTACGCGGATCATAGTGCGTTTGCGAGACGATTCAAACAGGCGATGGGTGTTACGCCCTCAGAGTTACGAAGCTTGGCGAAAGAAGGCGCCTAATTTATTTTATTGATCAATGTCCATTGAAGAGCGCTTTTTTACATTGCGACGGGGTGGATGGGTTGTTCCATAACAATGCTGGGGGCCTTGGAGCGTTTTGCAGCGCTAGAGCGTGTTATGAACTTTGGCGTAGTCGCGCTACCGTAGTGGGATGACAGCGCGCCGTCCTTACCCGACAGATGTGACCGATGAGGAATGGGCGTTTGCTGCACCGTATCTGACCCTGATGGATCCTGAAGCACGACAGCGCAAGTACGATTTGCGATTGATGTTCAATGCCCTGCGTTGGATGGCGCGAGCGGGTGCCCCTTGGCGATTGATGCCGCGCGGTTGATCTTCTCGGCGACCTTGAAGGCGGCTTGCAATTCGGAGATGCCGAACTGCTGCATGAGCTGGTAGCGCTCGGCCTTCTCCTCGGGTTCGGTTTGCGCGAGCGATGTTCAGCGGTAGTGGCGCACCAGTGCGGCCAGCCCGCTTCGGCGCTGGCAATGGTGGGCTCGGTTTCAGTGCGGCACAGCCGCAGCACGGTGCCCAGCAGCTATTGGGGCGCGACCGCAGGCATTCGGGCGCCGACGAAGGCCGGGATCAGGTGACCGGAAGGCTTGCGCCATTCGGGCTGCGTAGCGTCAACAGGGAATAGAAGGCGGCGCTGACCAGCAGGCCGATTACCCACGATACGTCGACGCCGCCGAACAACTGCGTCCACGGGCCCTGGAAGAAGGCATTGCTAATGAAGGGCACCTGTGCCAACGCGCCGATCGCATAGGCCAGCAGCGCGCGGCCATTGAACAGTCCGTAGCGGCCTCCATCGCGAGCAAAGATTGCGGCAATGTCGTAGCGTCCCCGGTTGACAACGTAGAAGTCCAGCAGATTGATCGACACCCACGGGGCGAGGATGAACAACAGGGCGAACACCGCGTTGATGAAGATCTCGATGAAGTTGCTGGAGGCCCACAATGCACATAGCGTCGATGCCACCAATAGTACGCAGGACAGCGCGATGCGCGCCAGTCGAGCAGGCGCCCACGCGGGAGAGAACGTTTGCAGAGAGGTCACGCAGGACAGCACCGCTCCGTACAGGTTCATCGCGTTGTGACCGATAATGTTGACCAGAAACAGCACCATCAGCACGTAGCCAAACCAGCCGGTATGCAGGCGCACTGCTTCCATCGCGTCGAACTGGCCGCCACCGCTGACGGCGAGCATGCCGAAAGCGAAGGCTAGGATCGGGCCGAGCGCTGCACCTAGGTAGGTGTAGATGAAGGGGCGGAACACGCCGACGCTACGCGGCAATGCACGCGAGTAGTCGGAGGTATACGGTGAGAAGCTGATTTGCCAGACGGAGCAAATGCCGAACATCGAGAACCAGCCGGCAAGGGTAAAGCTGCCGTGGCTGAAGGCATCAGCACCGAGATTGGGCACCATGATGGCAAAACCGATCACCAGTGCGCCGCCCATGAACCAGATGCCGATGCGATTGAAACCATGGATGAAGTTGTAGCCGATGATGCCGATGGCGGTGGCCAAGGCGGCGCCGATCACGGTGGCTAACGAAATGGGCACAGCTGGCAGCACCGTGTGCAGCGTCTTGCCGGATAAGATGATGTTGGAGATGAAGTAGCCGAGGTAGATCAGCGTGGTGAACCCGACTACGAGTAGTGAGCCGAAGCGACCGAATTGCGCACGGCTTTGGATCATTTGGGGGATGCCGGCCAGCGGGCCCTGCGCCGAGGCCAGGGCGAGGATCGCTGCGCCGAATAGATGACCGCTGCAGATGGCCAGAAGCGCACTGACGATGTCCAGCTTGAACGTCAGTGCCGACATCGCGCCGGTAATCACCGCCAGTGGGGTGATGTTGGTGCAGAACCACAGTGTGAACAGGTCACGGGGATTGCCGTGGCGCTCCTTGTCAGGGATATAGCCGATTGAGTGGCCCTCGATGGAGAAAGCGCCATCCTGCCTGTTTGCATTGCTCATGAGCTGGTTTCCTTGGCCGGTCGATTGGCCGACAGGCACGAATTAGGATTACCCGGTGCCCTGCTCGTGTTGGGAGGGCTCAAGGTCGAACCGGTCAGGGGACCAGACTGCGCACACTCACCTATCGAGGGGGGCGAGAGCGCGGAGGCCGGGGGTGAGAAAAAACGGGTTAGTCGCTAAGCCGAGCTGACGGCTTAGCGCATCACGAAGAGGTCATCCAGGGGGGCATCGGACGTACGCAGCCACACCGCCTTGGTCGTGGTGTATTCCAGGGCGGCCGCAGCGCCGCCTTCCCGTCCATGGCCCGAAAGACCGAATCCACCGAACGGAGCCAGCGGTGAAATCGCGCGATAGGTGTTGATCCAGACCACGCCCGAACGGATCGCCCGGCTCAGCCGGTGCGCGCGCGTCAGGTTGCGGGTGAAGATGCCGGTGGCCAGGCCGAAGGCCGTGCTGTTGGCTTTGGCGATCGCCTGCGCTTCATCGTCGAACACATCCACCGACAACACCGGGCCGAACAGTTCGGTGGTGATGCTGGCGGCCTGCGGCGCGCCGCTGCAGTCGATGATGGTGGGCGGGAAGTAGATGCCGGCGCGGTCGCTGCGGGTGCCGCCGCAGAGCACGCGGGCGCCCTGGGCGATGGACGCGGCCAGCACCGCTTCGATGTTCTGGCGCTGGCGCTCGGTGCACAGCGGGCCGAATTCGGTGGCCGCGTCATCGGGGGTGCCGATGCGGATGGCCGCGACCTTTTCCAGCAGCCGGGCCAGGAAGGCATCCTTGATGCTGGCCTGCACCAGCAGGCGTGAACCGGCGACGCAGCTCTGCCCGCTGGCGGCGAAGATCGCTGCCAGTTGAGCGTTCACGGCGCTGTCGAGGTCGGCATCGTCGAACACGATGAACGGCGATTTGCCGCCCAGCTCCAGCGAGACACGGGCCAGGTTTTCCGTCGTGTTGGCCACGATGTGGCGCGCGGTGGCCGGGCCGCCGGTGAACGCGACCTGGGCCACCTTCGGGTGGCTGCTCAGCACTGCGCCGCACTCGGGGCCGAATCCGGTGATGACGTTGACCACGCCCGGCGGGAAGCCGGCCTGGTGCAGCAGCCGGGCGAAGGCCAGCAGCGGGCCGGGAGCTTCCTCGGACGCCTTCAGCACCACGGTGCAGCCGGCAGCCAAGGCCGGGCCCAGCTTCACCGCCGACAGGAACAGCTGGCTGTTCCAGGGCACGATGGCGGCGACTACGCCGATCGGCTCGCGGCTGATCCAGACCTGCATGTCCGGCTTGTCCACCGGCACGAAGCTGCCTTCGATCTTGTCGGCGATGCCCGCGTAGTAGCGGTAGTACTCGGCGATGTAGGCGATCTGGCCGCGGGTTTCTCGGATGATCTTGCCGGTGTCGCGGGTCTCTATCGCCGCCAGTTCCGGCGCCGCCTGTTCCAGCAGGTCGGCCAGCCGGTACAGCAGCTTGCCGCGCTGGGAGGCGGTCAGCGTCGCCCAGGCCGGATCGTGCAGGGCACGATCGGCGGCCTCGACCGCGCGTTCCACCTGCTCGCGGCGCGCCTCGGGCATGGTCGCCCAAGGCGTGCCGGTGGCCGGGTCGATACTTTCGAAAGTACCGGCGCCGGCTTCGAAACGGCCGTCGATGTAGAGCTCGAACGGGCTGTTCATGGTCATTCCTGGGCGAAGGCGGGCATGACGTCGTTGATCATACGCAACAGCGAGGCCTTCTTGCGCTCGAAGGACATGCCGGTGTCGATCCAGAACGAGTACTCATCAAAACCCATGGCCTCGTAGGCCTTCAGGCGGGCGATGACTTCCTCGGCCGGACCGATCACATTGTTGCTGCGCATTGCCTGGGCCGAATACATCGGGTGGGCGGAAATCTCCTCCTCGCTCAGCGGGGCGATCAGGCCCTGGCTGATCGGGCGCTCGTTCTTGAACCACGCGCCAAAGTAGTTGTAGAACACGTTGATCTCATCGGCAGCGTGCTGTGCATCGGCTTCCGAATCGGCCACGTAGGTGTGGCGCAGCAGCATGATCTTCGGGCGCGGCACCTCGCTGAACTTGTCGCAGGCGGCGTTGAAGTGGCCGATCAGCTTCTGCACTTCCTCATCGCAGAAGTGCAGCGGCGTGACCTGCACGTTGCAGCCGTTCTGCACGGCGAACTCGTGACTGTTGGGATCGCGCGCAGCGACCCAGATCGGCGGGTGCGGCTGCTGTAGCGGCAGCGGTGCCGAGGTGGTGCTGGGGAAGGACCAGAATTCACCGTCGTGAGCGTAATCGCCCTTCCACAGGCCCTTGATGGCCGGGATCAGTTCGCGCATGCGCTGGCCGGCGTCCCAGGCATCCATTCCTGGCACCATGCGCTCGTACTCGAACGAATAGGCACCACGGGCGATGCCCAGGTCGAGGCGGCCGTTGGAGATGATGTCGGTCATCGCTGCTTCGCCAGCCAGCTTGATCGGGTGCCAGAACGGGGCCACCACGGTGCCGGTGCCCAGGCGCACGTTCTTCGTCTTGTTGGCGATGTCGGCGAGGTTGAGCAGCGGGTTCGGCGCGATGGTGAAGTTCATGCCGTGGTGTTCGCCGGTCCAGATGGCATGCATGCCACCCTCGTCTGCGATCTGGCACAGCTCGATCATCTCGTCGTACAGTTGCTTCTGCGACTGCTGGTCCGAGACGCGTTCCATATGGATGAACAAAGAAAACCGCATTTCAACTCTCCCTTCCAATCAGTTCTTTCACCACACCGCAGGTGTGGTTGCCGTAGTAGGTGCCGTAGGTCTTCAGCGCACTTTCGCGGCAGTAGCGCTGCAGCATGCTGGTGACCGCTGCATCGGCGATGTCCAGCGCAGGCACTTTGGCCAGCGCCACGTACTGCCCATCGCGCGCGCTCGCCTCGGGCGTGCTGCACAGGAACGACACGAACTGGTGGTGGGTGTCGGTGTCCTTGTAGACCGAATAGACGAAGCTGGGCGAGGCTTCCGGCTGGTGCCTGGCGAAGATGCGCTCCAGCGCGTTGTCGGCGCCTTCATTGCCGGTTTCCACGGTGGGCAGGGCCCAGCGGCCGTTGCCGTCGCGCACCATCAGCACCTTGTCTTCATGGGCGATGATGGCGCTGATCAGCACCTTGGCATCGGCCATCGCCTCGGTCGCCACCTTGGCCGGGGTGAAGTAGCCGCCGCGGTAGTAGCCCAGCCCGGGCAGGCCGGCCGAATGGAAGGCTTCCACCTCGCCGATCAGGATGGCGTGGTCACCGGCTTCGACGACCTTGTGCATGCTGCAGTCGAACCAGGCGCTCACCTCGTCCAGCACCGGGCTGCCACCGGGGCTGCTGGCCCAGGCGACGGTGGCGAAACGGTCCGGGTTGCGCCGGGCAAAGGTGTTGGAGGCCTCGGTCTGCGCTTCGGCCAGGATGTTCACGGCGAAGCGGCCGCTGCGGGTGAAATTCTCGTAGTTGCCCGAGGAGCGCGCGATGCTGACCAGCAGCAGCGGCGGGTCGAGCGATACCGACGAGAACGAATTGGCGGTGAAGCCGATCGGTGCACCGTCGGCGTCGTTGGACGTCACGATGGTGACGCCGGTCATGAACGAGCCGAAGGCTTCCCTCAGCTCTTTTGGATCGATAGCCATATGTTCCCTCCAACCGATGGCCTGGAATGTGTGCCGCTAGTTCGTTGTGGTGCCCAGCCATTCCGCCAGCGCCGCGTTGACCTTGGCGGGGGCGGTCAGGTTGACCATGTGGCGTTCGTGCGGAATGACCACGGCCTTGCCGTTGCGTGCCAGCGCCGCCATCGACAGGGCCATGGCCGGCGTCGAGTTGGCATCTTCCGCGCCGGTCAGTGCCAGGGCAGGGCAGCCCACTTCCGACCAGCGTTCGGCGTAGGTCACATCGCCACGGGCGAAGGCGCGGTAGGCATCGGCATAGCCCTGCACATCCACGTTCTCCAGCCACGAGCGCACGTCCTCCACCAGCGACGCCTTGGTGGTGCCTTCGTCGAACCAGCGCTGCAGCGGGGTTTCCACGTCCACCCAGCCAGTGGCCAGTTCATCCGAACGGGTCACCACCGCGTGGCGGGCGGCATCGGTACGGCGGTGGACACCATTGATGACCGCCAAACGGCGTACCAGGTCCGGCCGCTCGATGGCCACGCCCGCGGCGATCAGCGCGCCCATCGAGTGCCCGGCTAGGTTGACCGGGCCCAGCTGCAGGGCGTTGATGAACTCCACCATCCACGCCACGTAGTCGGTGAGCCCGGGCTGGCCCGGCAGGTGCGTGCTGTGGCCGTGGCCGGGCATGTCCACCGCGATGACGCGGTACTGCTGGGCGAAGGCGGCGATCTGCGGACCCCAGGCGGCGGCCTGCATGCCGACGCCGTGGATCAGGACCAGGGGCTCTCCCGCACCCTGGTCTAGGCAGTGCGCCTGTTGGTTACTTGACAGCGGCAGGGTTCGAGACGTCATGGCCGAGCTCTTTCAGGTCCTGGTAGCGGTCACCGATGCGGTGGTGCGGGCGGCCGGCGGTGGCCGCGCCCAGCACGACCACCAGCTCATCGGCAGCCGGGGCATCGGCGATGGCGAACTGCACGGTCAGGTAGTGCGAACGGCGGCCTTCGTCGTTCTTGTCCATCATCGGCAGCACGATCGGCGCATTGGCCTGGCCGCGGGTGTTGGTGAAGGCCAGGTAGGACTTGGCGCGCACCGCATTGCGGTAGATGTTGCCGAAATGCAGGGTGTGGATCAGTGCCGAGGCGTGTTCCAGCTCGCCGTCCAGGCCGACCACCGCGCTTTTGCCGAAGGCCTCCACCGCATCGCCCGAACCGACCTCACCGAGGATCAGGCCGGTCAGGTGCTGGCTCAACTGCGGGCCCAGCGCACGGATCTCCGGCGAGAGGTCGTCCACGTAGCCCCGGCCGGCCCACGGGTTACGGATCACGGCAGCGGCAGCCACCATCTTCAGCGACTTGCTCGCCACCTTGCCACCATCGGAAAAGACGTTCTCGATGTGGAGGACGGATTTACGTATCAATCTCATGGGGAGAGATTCCTTTCGTTGCCTAAGGTACGGAGGAGTATGGTATGCCGTAAGATGGTATGCCATCGTGGATAACCCTAGCCCATGCCAAATGGCGCTGCAGCTCCTCGCCGATCCAGTAACCTGCTCGTCTCCCTTTTTGCCGCAACGAAGAGGATTCGCGTTGGCGCCCCCGGCCTAGCCTCCCTTCTGTAATTGGCGGGGTCTTGCAATGGGCAGGCGTGTTGTCTGCCATCTCAAATGGAATCACTGATTCAAGTTATGACCCTAAAAATAGATACGCCCGCAACTCTTCGTGAGCTTTCGCTTAACAGGCTGCGCGACGCCATCATCAGCGGCTATTTCTCTTCGGGAACGAGGTTGGTCGAGCGCACGCTATGCGATGAGCTCGGGGTGAGTCGTTCCGTGGTACGAGAGGTGATCCGTTACCTTGAGGCTGAAGGCCTTGTTGAAACTGTCGTGGGCAAAGGCCCGACTGTCGTTACTCTGAGCTGGGACGTTGCTGCCCAGATCTACAAGATTCGCTTGCTGCTCGAGCAAAGCGCAGTTGCTGATTGCACCGCTCGGCTTACTCCTAAAGCATCAGCCAAAATTCGAGCGTATTTATCCGAGTTCAAACGTGCCTATGCCGGTGATGACGTCAATCTGATCATCGCTGTATCTACCCGGCTCTACGAAGAGATATTTTCGGTGGCCGGCCATGGCGTGGCGTGGGAAGTGGTACAGCGCCTCAATGGTCGCATCAGTCGTCTGCGGGTGATGACGATGAAATCATCCGATCGCCCGATGACCGGCTATCAGCGCATCGAAGCGATATGCAACGCGATCTGCGTTCTCAAAGATCCTGTCCAAGCTCAGCGCGCGGTGGCTGAACACATCAACGAAGCCGCGGGCATCGCCAAGAAGATTCTTGAGAAAGAGGATGGGACTAAATGAGTGCGTATTGGATTGCTCAAGTAACGGTCTTAGACCCGGAGAAATGCTCGGGCTACACGGCCGTTGCACCAATAGCGTTCGAAAAATTCGGTGCCCTGTTCCTGGCGCGCGGAGGCAAGTTCCATCCATTAGAGGTAAGCGATTCGAGTGTCACGTCGTCATTCAGTTCAAGGATATGCAGTCAGCCTCGGACTGCTACCATTCGCCGGAGTACCAGCCCGCCAAACTAAAACGAGATGGCCAATGTGAGGCTCAGGTTGTGATCGTTGAGGGTCAATAATGACTACAGGAAGCACCAGTGCGGCCCACCCGTTATCTCGTTTGCGAATCTAATACTAGGGCGTGTTCGCGATAGCAGGTCAGGTCGACCAAAGAAGGTTTGGAGAAGGCCGGGCTTCGGGACCCAATAGATCATGGGGGCAGTCATCGCTCGAAGTCTCACTTTCGATGGATTACGACGACAGTTCTCACGCATGGCTCCCACTGGTCAACCTGCCGCTGGCTAGCTAGGCTAGCCCGGAAGGCGCAAGGGTCATGGGTGGTAGAGAGCAAATTTTGTCGAAGCCTAGGACGTGATATACGCTATCTCCATGTATATCCTTGACTGGAGGTCGCGATGCAAGTCGCAAAATGGGGCAATAGCCTGGCTGTCCGTCTTCCGACCAGCGTCGTGGAGGCGCTCGAGCTGAGCGAAGGCGATGACATCGAGATCGTGGTCGATGGGCCGCGGAAGTTCGCCGTGCGCAAGAAGCCTGGCGTGGATGCATTGATCGCGAGGCTGAGGCAGTTCCGAGGCAAGCTGCCGGCCGACTTCAAGTTCGACCGGGACGAGGCGAACGCCCGTGGCTGATCGCAGTCCCGTCTTTTTAGACAGCAATGTCGTGCTGTACCTGCTGTCCGAGGATGCTCGCAAGGCCGATGGTGCCGAAGCGCTGCTCAGGCTCGCGCCCGTCATCAGCGTGCAGGTGCTCAATGAGGTCACGCACGTGTGTGTGCGGAAGTTGAGGATGGGTTGGGGTGAGATCGCGCAGTTCCTGGATCTGGTGCGCAGCTTCTGCAAGGTCGTCGCCCTGACCGAGGATGTGCATGATCGAGCGCGACACATCGCGCAGCGTTATCGGCTGTCGTTCTACGATGCCTGTATCGCGTCGGCTGCGATCGCGGCGGGCTGTACGACGCTCTACACCGAGGACCTGGGCCACGGACAGATCCTCGAAGAGAGTCTTGGGATCCTGAATCCGTTCCATTCCGGCACGGGCTGACATGCCGGCGTGCCGCAGGAGATGACCATGAACACAACAACTCGCGCTGGAACCGCAGAACGCCTCGGCCGCTGGCTCGGTTGCGGCTGGCGTGCTTATGCGCGTGGCGAACGGCAGGTGTCGGGCCGATTGGTCGCTTGGGGCCTGCCGGCAGGCGTTGCGGTAGCGCTGCACTGGGCAGCGAAGTTGGCGGTTCTTGGTGCGCTGCTCTACGCGGCATTCTGGCTGACACTGGCTATTGCTCTGGTCCTGGTGATCGCGGGCACAGCCAGTAGCCGATACCGTGACTCCGGCTTGGCTACCGGATCGGAAGAAGGGTTGCGCCATGGAGAAGCCGGCTTCGGTATCTATTCTTCGAGTGGTCACCGCCTCGATCCGCACGATCCAAACGATCCTTTCGACCAGTAGCAGGCGAACAGGCGGTCGCCGGCTCAGCGCGTGATCCTGTTGACCCCGGAAGACGTGCTGTCCTTAGCGTCCTTAGAGCCTGCGGCCCAATACGGTGAACCGCAAACCCCGGACGACCTGCACCGGCACGCCTGCATCACCTTCGGTAGCGGCGGGCAGGCGCGGCCTTGGCACTTTTGGGATCGCCACGGCCGCAGTCAGCCGCTGGCCGTGCGCGGACGGCTGGGTTTGAACCATAGCGAAGCCATTTTGGACGCCGCGCTGGCCGGGCACGGCATCGCGCTGCTGTCCGACTGGCTGGTAGCCGAACCGCTGGGGAAACGCCAACTGTTGCGCGTGCTGCCCGAGGTCAGGGCCCAGGGATTCCCGATCCATGCGGTATGGCAGAAGAACCAGCACCTGTCGGCGAAGGTCCGGTGCGTCGTGGATTTGCTGGCTGAGCGGTTCGTGCCGAAAGCACCTTGGGAAGTCATGCTGAAGAAATAGCGGTTCATACTGCACTGCATACCCGCTTACCTGAGGCCGGTTTTCGGCTTCGTACCTGCATCGTGGATGGGCCGCCGCAGCGTCACGATGCAGACTAAGGCTGTCAGCGCCGAGAGCACCGCCAGCACACCAAAGATGCTGTGGAAAGCAGAGGTGTAGGCATGATGTGCAAGTTCGATGATCGCCCCGTCCGTTGCACTGCCGGCGCCGGTAGAAGAACCGTGACCGGCGCTGGCTCCTATCTGGCTGGCGATCGCTGTGGCGTCCTGCGGGAGCGACAGTGAGCCGGCCTGCGCCGCTGCGCGCAGGTTCGCGGTCGTCAAGCCGACCAGAACAGCACCGATGGCCGCGATGGCGATGGCTTCTCCGGCCACGCGCATAGTGGTGAAGATGCCGGCCGCCATGCCTGCGCGTTCCTTGGGTACCACACTGACCGACAAGGCATCCATCAAGCCCCACGGCAAGCCATTGCCGATGCCGATCAGCAGCATGGGAATCGCCATCGCCCACAAACTCCCGTCAGCAGACAGACCCATCATCAACCAGGCGCCGAGCGCCGAGATGAGGAAGCCGATGCCAGACAGCAGACCCGGCGAGACATGTTGGGCCATGCGCCCGGCCTGTAGCGGCACCACCAGCATCGGTGCGGTCAGAGGAAGGATCGCAAGGCCGGCCGTGAACGCATCGCGCCCCTGGATGACGATGAACCAGATCGGGACATAGACGATCAGGGCAATGAAGCTGAATCCGGTTGCCACCGGCAGCAACTGCACGCCGATGAAACGCGGGTAACGGAACAACGAGAGTTCCAGCATCGGACGCGGACGCCGCAGTTCCACGGCGACGAAGGCGCCGAGCAGTAGAACAGTGCCACCTAGCAGCGACAGCACGCGCAGGCTCGCCCAGCCGTCTTGCGGCCCGCGCACGATGCCAAACGTCAGCGATACCAGGGCGGCCGTGAACAGCACGGTGCCCGGCCAGTCGATGCCTCGCGCCTCCGGGTCACGGGATTCCCTGATCCGTCGCGTACCCAGCATCAGGATCAAGGCCGCGATCAGTGCGGTGGCGAAGTAGAGCGAGCGCC